>Ga0213869_10000198_pt1 | contig 49177 bp, 51 predicted proteins | sample PICome_10_FD_160083 | JGI IMG/M metagenome (GOLD analysis project Ga0213869, IMG submission 160083) | Coastal seawater microbial communities near Pivers Island, North Carolina, United States - PICO132 | ecosystem: Environmental > Aquatic > Marine > Coastal | place: USA: North Carolina...
GCAGATTTTCTTTTATGACCCAGATGGTAACATTATCGAAGTGCATGAAATCACGCGCTAAAGGTACAATGCTGCACCGCTGAAAGGACATGATCATGCCCCGCATTCATGCCCCCGAAACAAGATGGTTTGACGATTTTGCAATTGGCGAAACTTTCTATATTCCATCACGAACAATGACGGATGCGCTGTTTGCAGCATTCCAATTGGCATCGGGCGACAATGACCCAATCCATTATGATATCGAATTCTGCAAAGAACGTGGCCATCCAGCAATGTTGGCGCATGGCCTGCAGGTTTTTATCCAGACCGCCGCCGGGGCGGGTAATTTTCCCCAGCAAACAGCCGATAGCCTTGTTGCGCTTTTATCTTTTTCCGGCGAAATGCATCACCCGCTTTATGCTGGTGATACCGCCTATCCGGGGTTGGAAATCGTCAAATTAACGTCGCAGCGCACCACCGGCATTATCGAAATGCGGGCAATTGTGTTGAACCAACATGACCAGCTTATCATGGAAGGAACGCATCGCTATCTGGTAAAAAAAATCCAGCCGGTTGATGATGAGTCATTGTGAGGGAAATTTGCGCCTAGCACCCCTAGTCGGCGAAAACCGCAAAGCCAAGCCCAATCGATGCGCCAAAAAGCGAATGCATCATCAAGGCCAATGCGCAAACCAGTGGCGGATTTGGCGTTAAACGCGCCAACATGCCTTTGCCAAGACAAGGCAGAAAAAAGAACCAAGGCACCACCACGCTTATCACGCCAAAAATCAAGCCATCAATCAACCCTGCCTGCAAAATAGTGGCATGCATAAGCCACGCATAAACGGCCGCATACCCAATCGCGACGCTGTAATGAACAAGCCAGCCAACCGACAATTCATTTTTCCGTTGAGCTTGAGATTCGAGGTCACGGGCGATTAACTGACCATTGGTCATTAAACCAAGGCTCCATCGCCCTACCATCGCCCAGTTGCTTGGCGGAATCGCTGTCATCTTTTGAAACACACGCTGCCAGAGATCAAAAATAGCACAGGCAACAACGCCAACAGTTAGAATTTGAATAACAAGCATTTCAGATATGACTCACTGACGAAAACAGGTAATCGTGCGATCGCCAAACAGGCAAAAACGGTGAAATTTTATGTTTGCCCAGAAACTAGCATTCGTCAATCGCTGATCAATCATCATCGCGGCCAAACAAATCTGTTGCCACAGACTAACTGCCGCAAATATACCGCTAAGGGTTGATCGGCATCCTTGGCTCGGGTTAGGCTTGGGGTCATAGCTTTTCATTTGGCAAGTCGTTTTTCGCAAGTCGCTTTGCCCTTTTCATCGCACCGAGGCTCATTACCATGCCACATAGAACCATTTTTCACGAAAATGAGGAAGACACGACCCTTGGTGGGCGCATCTCAATGGCACGCGAGGCATCGGGATTAAGTGTTGCCGATGTTGTCAAACGCCTTGGCGTGCGGGCAAACACCTATGAAGCATGGGAAGCAGACCGATCTGAACCACGGGCAAACAAGCTTGTTGCGCTTGCTGGTATTTTGAATATCTCACCGCCTTATTTGCTAAGCGGGCTTGGCAAGCAGCCGCCAAAATCAGCCCTGCCTGAACGCCAGATCACCCAGTTAAAAGCGCAGGTTGAACAGCTCGAACAAAGCCTGAAAACAGCTACCGCCAGCCTTCGCCAAATCAAAAAGGTGGTTAACAAAATGAAATAACCATTTTGCCATGATTGCGCGCAGCGGCGATGATACATCCGCCCTTTTTTTGAATGAAAGCCGCGATATTACTGGTAAATGAGCGCGACAAATTCGCCAAAACTACTGACAGGCCGCATTATCATATTGCTGATAATGGGCAAAATGCTCTAGCTTGGCGTCTTCAGATTTACTGTTGATGATAAAGGATCGAAAGACATTATGGATATTGCAGGTAAAAAAGCCATCGTTCTTGGCGGCACATCAGGTATTGGCCTTGCGACAAGCCTTATGCTTGTTGAAAAAGGTGCAGATGTTGTTGCGGTAAGCCGTGACCCAAGCAAAGCTGGTGATGTTCCGGCCGGCATTCGCCTTGCCGCGCTAGACAGTCGCGACAGTGAGGCGGTTGAAGCCTTTTTCAATGCTGAAGGCGATATCGACATTCTGGTCAATTCAGCCACCGGCGGTTCACGCGCCTTTGGCCCATTCATGGAAATGGATATGAAAGGCTTTCAAGGCTCGTTTGACAAGCTATGGGGCTATGCCAATGTTCTGCGCTATGGCGCACCGCATGTTCGCGATCATGGAAGCATCGTTCTTGTCAGCGGCAGCCCTGCCCGCAAACCAAAGCCCGGGCAGATTGCCCTATCGGCCGTTGGTGGCGCGGTTGAAGCCTTGGCGCGTGCCATTGCCGCCGAAATCGCACCAAAGCGGGTGAATGTGGTTTCACCGGGCATTATCGACACACCAATGGTGGCGTTGAGCGGTGAGGATCGCGCCAAACATTACCAGAATGTCACAAAGACCCATCTGGTGGACCGCGCGGGTCACCCTGCCGAAGTGGCACAAGCCATTATCTTTGCGATCGAGAATGATTTTATCACTGGCACCACAATTGACGTTGATGGTGGCTGGCTCGTCGCACAATAGGCCGCCACAAACAAAACAAAAATTGTTCCAACGCCACGCCCCATTATAAAAAAGGTCATTCATCATGGATAGGCAAAAATGGCTTGAATGGACGGGTGTTGGAACAGCAATTCTATATTCAATGCTGATTGCGTTAAATATCGGCGCGGAATTTATCGGCTTCCTGCTTTTGTTTCTGTCGGCAGGTTTGATTGGCCTATGGGCCTATTTTGGCAAGCACCGTGGCATCATGCTTCTTCAGCTATTTTACGCTACAGCAGGGCTAATTGGCATGTTTCGCTGGTTTTAATTGAAAAAATCAGGCCGAGCGCCCTTGGCTTGCCGTGATCAAAACATTACAATTCTCTAATGTTAATAGTCTGAGAATGGCTGGCACTGTTGCGTGTATTTTCCGGCATTTTATCTAATTTTGATTCACTACGAGACTTACAAAGACCCCATGAACCAGCATTTTTCAAAATTATTCTTGCATTGGTTTGGACTTATTTTTCTTGCCTATCTTGGCTTGATCACGGTTCAACATCTGGTGATCATGCCAATTGAAACAATCATGGTGGAACGCAATGTGGCTTTGGTCAGCCTTTTGTATCTTCCCCATGCGGTAAGGGTGTTGGCGGCATGGATGGTTGGACCAAAATCGATTTTGGCGCTTATTCCCGCTTCGATCTGCGTCTATTTTGTAACGCGCCCCGACACTGGCCCCTTGACCCAGGCAGATTTTATCATTCCGATGGTTGGCGCATTATGCGCACCGGTTGCGTTCGAATTGATGCGTTTTGTCCGAATTGATGTTTACCCGAAATCAACTGGCGTGATTAGCTGGCGAACGCTGGTTTTTGCCGGACTTTTAAGTTCGATTATCAACTCCTTTTTCTCAACCCTATTTCTTGAAGGTCGGTTTCCGATTGAGGATACTTTTGATGTAATAACGCGTTTCATTATTGGCGATGTTATGGGACTTGTGATAGTCTTATTACTATTAGTTGGAGTGCTAAAAGCGTTCAGGAGATTTACAAGTGTCTAGCCGCCTTGTGTTTGCACGACTGCTTGAAACCATTACGGATATGGAAAAAGACGTTGGCTTGGCTGATTTCACCGCAAATGAACAGCATGTCTATGCAGCCGTTGTACTGCTATCAAATGACACCAACGAACCAGTATCAATCTATGACATACGATCACATTATCTTGTTCGCAACATTCCGATGCCAACGGTTTACCGGTCATTCAACCGGCTGATTAGCGCGGAAAAGATCATCCATATTGGTGGCGAGCGGTCAGGGCTTTATGCCATCACCACCTAGCGGTATGTAACAGCTTTTATTGGGTCATATCCCCAATGGATCATCTTCTGATCAGTGGCTTTGATCGGTGCTTGATCATGTCAAAATCGTAAAAATGCCGATCGTTAAAACAGTGCCCATAATGACACCTGCCATGGTCCACATCGCGACCGATGGCATCTTCCCTTTTTGGGTCTGCGGCTTGGCAAACAATGCCTGATCGGTAAAAGCCTGAATTTCGGCTTCATTCAGCGATGTTGATTGTCGCATCAAATATCCCCATAAGCATTATATGGCCGATAGGGCTATCCCCGCCCCATCCAACTATTAGAATGGGGCCGGTTAATTCTTTTTTCCAAATCAATGCCGTATGATTGCCGGATAATTGCGCCTTGCGGTTCTATTCCGGATTGAACATCAGACAGTTCAGTCAATTGGCGTCATGACATAACCGATAACCGGAAAATGTACTGCAATATCACCAACCTGTTCGTGGCTACGGTCAATCGAAATGCGTATGCCATCGCAATAGCGAAGCCTGCCAACAACATCAGGATCGGCAGTTTCGCCTTTTGGCCGGATCATCACACTCTGGCCGATGGCAAGACTGCTGGCACTGTCAATAATGCCGATCGGCGATTGCGGCTTGGCGGCCTTGGCAATGACAAGCGCGGCCTCGGCGTTCAAATCTTGTGGCTGGCCATCACCAAGCTGGTCAAGCGCAGCTTCAAGCGCGCATAAAGCCGGGTAATTTGCCAGCAACGCCGCACCGCCATCCCATCGTCCACGCAGGAACCAGCAAATATAGCCAATCGCGGCATCGCCATAACAAGGCTGATGCCCCGCAAGATAAACACCATTAGTTGCGCCAAGATGCGCCTCAACAAACCCAAGTGACGCCCGCAATTCATGCATCACCGATGGCAGAGCTGCCCGCAGGCTGGCTTCGGTCCAGTTCGGCTCAAAATACAGCGATCCGCGATCACGAATAAACTCTTCAGGCACCTTGCCAAGCGCATGCGTTAGAACAAGCCTTACCGACAAATCAAAAAGCGTGGTCTCGGCCCAATTGCTGATCATCATGGCCATGCCATAAGTTTGATCGGGAAACAGACGGTGCGGCGCAGCTGATTGATCAATGGCTTGTGCAATATTCTGGCTGTCACAATAAATGTCAGCCCCAATCTGCAACACTGGCGTTCGCCGATAACCAGCGGTTAGCGGCACCAAAAGCGGCTTTGGCGGCAAACGTGGAATTTCTACCGACTGCCAGCTAGCACCAGCAATGCCGAGCGCCATTCGCACCTTATGCGCAACCGGCGATTGCGGGTAATGATGAAGGATCAGTGATGTCATCTCGGCTTATCCCTTTCGGGTTAGATATGTGATGGCAGAAACCTGCCTTATGATCGGTCAAACCTAACGCAAAGTCTCAAGAAATACATCTTTTTAGACCGCATGTCGCAAAGCAAAAATTTGCGCTTTGTATTGCCTAAACTTTATGTTTTACTCCGGCTGGTCGAAAGATATTTCCAGTCCCAAAAAATAAAATTTGCGTTGCCACTAGCGCAACATCTTAGTGAAAATGAGCCAGAAAGAGTGCTGCTCCCATGTCGATAAACCAAAAAATTGTGAATGATTTTATCAAGAATAAAATCGAATTTGTGACCACCGTACCATGTAAACAGCTAGCTGGCGTCATTGACGAGATCGAAGCTTCGAAAGACATTTATCACATTCCATCAAATAAGGAAGATGAAGGGATGGGGCTTTGCGCTGGTGCTTATATGGGCGGCAAGCGCTCGGCGATCATTATGCAGAATACAGCGATTGGCGTCACCATCAACACGCTGGTGACTTTGATCCAATATTACAATATTCCGCTGCCGATGCTGATCAGCTATCGCGGTGAAATTGGCGAGCCTGTTGCCTGTCAGGTCGAAATGGCGGTTCATACAAAGGCATTGTTGAACCAGTTGAATATCCCAACCTACCATTTCCATAGACAAAGCGACGCTGACGAGCTGGACGCTATTTTAAACCACAGCTTTATGGCGAAAAAGCCTGTTGCCATTCTTACCGATGCCAGCTTTTGGCAGGGAGCATAACCGATGATTAGAAGCGACGTTCTAAAAACACTGATCCCAATGATTTCTGATCAATTGGTCGTCTCTAACATTGGCTTGCCATCCCAAGAATTGCATCTACTTGATGACCAGCCAACCAATTTCTACATGCTTGGCACAATGGGGCTTTCTTCATCAATCGGCCTTGGCCTTGCCCTAGCGCAAAAAGCCAAGGTGATTGCGATTGATGGCGATGGTTCGGTTCTGACCAATTTTGGGACATTGCCAACAATTGCCAATAACCCGGCTGATAATTTCATCCTGCTGATTATCGATAATGGCAGCTATGGCTCAACCGGTGATCAGCCAACCTATGCTGGCATGAAAACATCGCTTGCCAAAGTTGCCGAGGCTTGCGGTTGTGACAATGTTGTTGAATGTTCGGCCGAAGATACCGCAGCGGCGGTTCAAGCGGCGCTTGACGGTGACAAGATGACCATCATTGTCAGCAAATGCGAGTCAGGCAATATCAAGGTACCTGTCATTGACATGGATGCACCGGTTATCCGCCATCGCTTTATGGCCGAAGTCAGCCGGCTTAACGCATAAAAATGACCGATCAGCCCGCCAGCATAAAATGCCAACCAAAGCAGTCTTTACGTCATTGTTTCATGGTGGTTTTGCGGTTTGGAAAACTGGCGGCGCTTTTATCTATTTTGCTTTTGGCGGTCAATCTGCCAGTGCGGGCTGATGATGGCCGGTTTGACGGCACGGTTATTTTCCTGCGTCATGCCTTGGCACCTGGCAATGGTGATCCAGCCAATTTCAATCTGAAGGATTGCGCAACCCAGCGCAATCTTGACGAGACCGGACGCATGCAGGCACGCGGCATTGGCAAACGCATCGCCGCGGCCAATCTTGATCTTGCAGGTGTTTATTCCAGCGAATGGTGCCGTTGTCTTGAAACTGCGCTTTTGCTGGATCTAGGCCCAGTCACCCCGTTTAGCGGGCTGAATTCATTTTATGAGAACCATGCCCCGCGCGATGCAACCTTGGCCAAGCTTCAAGCCAAGCTGGACAGCCTGCCCCGTGATGGCGCACCAGTCATTATGGTGACACATTATGTAACCATTCAGGCCATCACCAATATAGCCGTACCTTCAGGCGGTGCGGTTCTGTTTGATCTTGCCACAGGCTATGCACGCGAATTGTCGTTATTGGCTTTTTCCCCTGCCGACTAACATTTTCCAATTGGCATTTGCCTGCGCCTAGCTGGCCGAGCGATCTGCCGCGCCGGTGGCAACTTCTTTGACCCGCCGGATGGCAGCCCAGACCAAAAAGGCAATTACCGGCACCGACATGGCCTTGATATAGGTCAATGACAGCCCCCATTCGGCAATTGGCAGGCTGACAGCAACATAGCCAACAAGCCCAACCCCGTAATAGGTAACCGCAGCAATCGACAGGCGTTCAACCATCTGCTGAAGCCGAAGCTGATGCTTGGCGCGTTCATCCATTGATTTCAGCAAATCCCGATTTTGGCGTTGAATGACCAATTCGGTTTGGGTGCGCAGCAATTCACCAGCGCGGCTGATCCGCCGTGACAGGCTCGCAAGCCGCTCAGAAAACGCCGAACAGCTTTGCATCGCGGGTGCCATACGCCGATCAAGAAAACCGCGAACACCCTGAAAACCCGATAAGCGCGTCATCTGCATCCGGTCAAGACGCGACGTCAGAATATTCAGATAGGCCGTTGTCGCCGCCAACCGGTAAGAGGTTTTGGAATAGATGTCTTCCACTTCGGCAGCCTGTGACGACAAAACCGACAACAAGGCCTGAACCTTGCCATCGGGAAGCTTGATCTGCTCGGCGAGGTCATTGGTCAATGTGCTGACAACATCTTCGATTAGGCCAAGCCGTCCCGAATATTCCTTGACCGTTGCCAAGCCCATTAATGCCAATAATCGGTAGGTTTCAACCTCGACAACACGTTGCACAACGCGCCCCATGCGGGTCGCCTCAATCGCATGGTTGAAAATCACCACCCGCGAAAAACCGGCATCATCAATATCAAACGCAAAATGCACCTGTGCGGCATCATCACTGAACTGATTTGCCGCCACCACACGGCTTTGCAAAATCTCCAGCATACGTGCCTGATCCAGACCGCGCAGCGGCTTGCCGCCAACCTCGACCCAGATTGCATGAAACAGCGGGGCTGGCGCATTCCGCGCCCAGGAAAACGGCATATGCTCAAGCGCTGTTTCATCAAACGCGTTGGCGGCGAGGCCATTTTTCGCCCGCAAGCTTTTTTCGACAAAGCTGATTGACAGAAATTCAGTGTGGCGTTCGATGCGAAGTGCATAGCCAGCCATGTCATGGCGACAGAATTTTTCGCCTGTATCAATTGGGGCTAGGCCTTCGGTAGATAGGAATTTATTGATATAGGCAAGAATTTTGCTGTCATCACCGCCAACCAGAAAAACAAAGCGGATAAACCGGCCTGCACCATCGAAATCGTGAAAGGCACGCGCATGTAACTCGTCTGATAAAACGCGGCGAAGGGCATATTCCTGCATACGAAAAAATCCTAAAAACCAATGTCCCTGTCTCAGACTGCGTTTTTCGGCGCAAACTGTCCAGCCCCAAAGCCCGAACCTGCGGCGAAATGCGCCATCGCTATCAGGCCATCCGCAAAACAATAACCCCGCTGAAAATCATCAAGATGATGCCGGCTTTAAACCATGTCATTTTTTCTTTTAAGAACAGAACACCAAGCGCCACCGCAAACAGAACCGAGGTTTCGCGAAGCGATGACACCACCGCAACAGGCGCCGACAGACAGGCCCAAAGCACCGCAACATAGGCAAAATAAGACGCCGCCCCGCCAATCACAAAGGTGCGGGGCGCATCGCGATACATGCGCGTCAAAACCGTTGGATGAAACCGTGCCAGATACAGTCCCAATAAAACCGCATTGGCCGTGGTCGATGCGCCATAATAGCTGATCGCGCTTTGCGTCAGGCGCGTGCCAGTTGCATCAACGATCGAATAGCTGGCGATAAAACAGCCCGTAATCACCGCCAAAACAATCCCGGTAATGCCAACCGCCTTATTGCGATATTGAACAATGCCATAGGTCATGATCGCCCCCGACACCATGATCACGCCAATCACCTCCATTGGTTTTAAAACACCCGGAACACTGATCATGGTAAACAAGGTAATCAACAGCGGCGATGCCCCGCGGGCAACCGGATAAATCTGCGTCAACTCGCCAAAACGATAAGCATTTAACAAAAATACCTGATAGCCAAGATGTAGCACCGCACTTGCCATCACATAAGGCCATGCGCCTTCAGGCGGCAAGCCAGCATAGAAAAGGCCGATAAAAGCCAGCGGCAGATGGCCAAACATAACCGCCGCCATGCCAAGCGCCTTGTCATGCGTCCCACGAACCAGAAAATTCCAAAAGGCGTGCAAAAAGGCCGCGCCAAGCACCACAAGAACAATGCTGATGTCCATAAACAGCCCAACCTTCTGTCTTTTGCGCCCGCGCCCGTTATTGGGATAACAACGCGTCAAACACCATCGCGCCCGAAATATCAGCGTAAATCTAGCACATAAAGTCAGCAGGAAAAGCGAAATAGGCCGGTCAGATGATCACTTGGCAAGCGCGGTTTCAATGGCCTTGCGAAGACGGCCACTTTTCGGGCCAGTGGTCGAGGCAAACCAATCAACCAAATCACCATTGCCATCAATCACATGTTTATGAAAATTCCAGCGCGGCACGGCAAGGCCGCCATGCGCATCGGCAATCCATTTATAATAGGGGTGCGCGTTTGGGCCTTTGACATGAACAATATCGGCCATTGGGAAATCAATACCGTAATTCAACGTGCAGAATTCCTTGACCTGTTTGGCATCATCCAATTCCTGCCCGCCAAAATCATCGCTTGGCACACCAAGAACGACAAGCCCCTTATCCTTATACTCAGTCCACAGGCTTTGCAGCCCTTCATATTGGCCGGTAAAGCCACACATCGACGCGGTATTGACCAGCAAAACCACTTTGCCACGATATGTTTCCAATGGCAGATCACCACCATCAATGCTGGTAAAACTAAAATCATGGGCAGTAGCAGCAGCGGCAGGCATGATGCCCCCTTTCAGCATAAATAGGGCAAGAAGCAACAAAAAACGATGGGTGAGTTTGCGTGTCATGGAGCAATAAATGGTGATCATATTTCCCAAGTGCAAGCCCCTCTTTATCATCATCCAGCAAAAACCTAGTGACAGGTGATGATTTTGTTCCTAGGCTCATTTCCATCGTTGCAACAAATTGAAAAGGAGGTGATCTGATGTCTAGTGATAAACGGTTTGGTTCGAAGGACTTGGTTTCTGTTTGGCGGGCTGAGGAGCAGCCTTCTGGGTGCGCCTAGATCAGAAATTGACGGGCATTTCCCCGTAAAACAGGTCTTTTGATGACCGATCACGAAAAGGGGGGCCAAAACCCCCCTTTTTTTCTGCCCGTGCCATTTGGCAACAGATTTTGATTATTGGCTTTTCGGACGCTTGTCCAAAACCCTAGGCTTCAGACTTGCCACCAGCGGCAATCCAATCGGAAATGCCGCCAACATTACACACATTCTGATATCCCATTTCCTTTAGCGTCTTGCCAGCCAGCGCGGCCTGTCCACCAGCACCGCAAACAAGAACAATATCGGCATCTTTGCTCAGGCTTGCATTGAAATAGGGCAGGTTTTCATCAGCTGCAAATTCCAGAAATCCGCGTGGAATCCGAATCGCACCAGCAATCGTGCCGCTTTTGGCAATATCGCCGCTATCGCGAACGTCAATGAACAGGCTGTTACCAGCATCATGTTTGGCAATGCCATCAGCGGAGGAGATACGCGGAACGACGGCATTGGCTTCTTGGAGGAATTGTTTGGCATCTTTCATGGGTCGGCCTTTCGGTTGCAGTTATTTCAGGTTTATTTCTCGCAAAATTATAAACTTTGTCTGGCTGGTCTGGCAAATCGCAAAAAGCACTGTCAATGGCGATATGCTAGCCAATTAAACGGGTTTTCACCTCATGCAAATGATCGGGTGAAATACCGCAACAGCCGCCAATAATGCCAGCGCCTGATGCCGCCCATTTCACCGCATAATCAGCATAGGCCGACGGCGTAATATCGCCGCGAAGCTCATGCAGGCTAGCATTTGCGCCGCTATATGTTTTTTCGATCAAAGGAAAGGCATTGGCCAAAACCCCCACAAGTGGTCGCACCGCCCTGCCAGCAAAATGTGCAACCACGGTCCGTATTGCATCATCCATCACTTCAGGCTGGCTGCAATTAAACAAAACAGCCGATGGCGGCGCGTCATCAATCGCTGCCAATAAATCGGTCAATGGCTCGCCTGACCGCAATTGCGACGTTCCGGCAAGCGGTTTGGCATCTTCCAAAGTCAGCGACAGCCAAACAGGTTTGTCACAATCAGCAAAAACGGCCAGAAAACATAAAGCTTCGGCAATCGAGCTATGGGTTTCAGCCATGAAAAAATCGGCATAGGGGTCAAGCTTTTGGCGAAACAGCCCAATCATCTCGGTGGCACGGCCAGCGTCAAATTTATCGGGCTGATATGATCCAAACATTGGCGGCACACCGGCGGCGACCTGTACCGAATGCGGTGCGGCATCGGCAGCATCGCGCGCCAATCGGCCAGCCAAATCCAGCAAGGCACCAGCCTGATCGCGAAACAAATCCTCGCCAATATGAAATGGCACAACAGCATAGCTGTTGGTGGTGATGATTGTGGCACCGGACGCGATAAAGGCATCATGCGCGGCGCGCACAAATTCCGGCCCCTCCATCAGCGCCAATGCCGACCATTCCGGCTGGCGAAACGGCGCGCCCATCGCCTTTAGCTGGCGACCAAGCCCCCCATCAAGAATAATCATATGCACACCTTTTCTCAACAATGATAGGCTAGCCACAACGCGATCTTTGCCATGACAAGTGATCGACAAAAAATAACCTAACGCTAATCGATCGATCCGTCATGATATTTTTGTGCCACGACTGGCCGTTACATCATATCGGAATAATGATCGCCAATTTGTTTCGGAGCCACCCAAATTATCTTGGAGCGACTATGTATGACCGCGGCCTAGCCACCCGATTACATGAATTGACAGCGACGCTTTTCGACCTTGAAGAAACCCGAATGTTTGGCGGGTTGGCCTATATGATGAATGATCATATCTGCTTTGCCTTGTGGGATGATTATCTGGTCATCCGCATTGGCAATGAAAGCGCCAGCAAGCTTGTCGAGTGTGATCCCCATGCGCGCCTGTTTGATCTGAATGGCAAAACCATGAAGGGGTGGGTTATGATTGCTACCGATGCGCTTGGCGAGGATGAAGATTTACAGAATTATATCGATATGGCGATGTTATTCACCTGCACATTGCCACCAAAAACAGCCAAATAGGCACCGAAAGGAACGCGGCGCAACGCTGATTAATTCAGCGTAAACCCGCACATTGCCGCAATCTGGCGAACAATTTCGCTATTGCGAACCGCAAAAGGCAAAATCGCCACCGCCAACAGCACCATGCCAAGCCAGATCAACCATACCGAACGATCGGCAGGGCGAACCAGCTTTTGGTCATTATTCTGCTGATCGATTTGGGTCATCAAAATCCTTATCCCAGTTTGTTGCTAGCTTTGCATGACAAATTCAAGGCCTGATTGGCTGCCAACATAAAGGCCCGGTTTTTTCATATAAAGCGAGATCAGCAAACCGCCTTGATCAAGCGCAACATCGACACGGTTTCCCTGAATCCGCACAATTTTGCCCTTGGCCACCTTATCGGTTTCGATACAGGTCAAATCCACTTGTTTGTCTAAGCTTAACATGGGCTATTATCCTTTTCCATTTGTGAAATCTGACCCGCCAGATCACCCGATTAATTCAGATCACCCGATTAATTCAGATCAATTGCATGCGCTTTCAGATCATCAAGCTGGCATACGGCAAGCGTTACCTGATTGGTGGCGGCAAGCCGAACCTTTGGTGCTTTGCCATCAGCCCGCGCTTGTTCCCACCGCGCCGCACATAAACACCATTGATCACCCGCTTTCAGACCGGGAAACCCGAATTCGGGATGCGGCGTTGACAAATCATTGCCAGCGGCTTTGCTATATTCAAGAAATGCATAGGTCATAATCGCGCATACGGTATGAAGTCCGCGGTCAGATGGGCCTGTATTGCAACAGCCATCGCGGAAATATCCGGTAACCGGATCATGCGAGCAACTGGTTAGAGGGCTGCCAAGAACATTCATTTGCCCTTGCGGGCGACCGGCTGATCCATCCATTTTTATGCCTTTTCCTGATTTTTTATAAATGGCGCATCAAGAATTTCCATACGGTCCTCAATACGCTGTTTAAGGGTTGCCATGAAGCTTTTTCGGTCAAGCCCGGGGTCAATCGGGTCGAGAAATTCAACCGTCACAAGCCCCGCATATTTCATCCAGCTATTGCGCGGCCAAACATGACCCGAATTCAAGGCCACCGGCACAACCGGCAAACCGCTTGCCTCATAAAGCGCGAAAACACCAATCTCGTAAGGGTGATCAACACCGGGTGCAATGCGGGTTCCTTGCGGGAAAATCAGCATAGACCGGCCTTTGGCGGCAAGCGTCTTACCGGCAAGGCGCATATCGCGAAGTGCCGTCATGCCAGCCGAACGATCAACCGGAATACAGCCGGTTTTCAAAAAGAACCAGCCAATAATCGGCAAGCGCAGCAATTCCCGCTTTAGCACAAAGGCTGGGGCTGATAACAGCCAGCTTAGAATGATCGTTTCCCATGCCGACTGATGCTTGACCGCATATAAAACCTGCCGATCAAGATTGCGGTTGCCATGAACCGATTGTTTGATGCCAATCATCGCCAGCAACAGGTGAGTCATATAGCCCCAAAAACGGGCAACAGCCCGCGCAAAGCGCGATGGCAACAGCAGCACCGGCCCCATGACAATCACCAAAATACCGGTGCCAACATAGAACAAGCTGTTAAAAACGAGAGATTTCAGATAAACCATAGGCGGATGTTAGGCACAAACCGGTCTGGCTTCAATAGACAAAACACCGAAAAAACTGCAAAACAATCCAGCCTGAACCGCTGGTTTTGACGGATCATGGATGTGGCCGCATAGTGGCCAACCTGCCAAGAAGGAACGCATTTGATGTCGTCGCCAACAAATCAGGATCATGTCTGGCAAAACCGCGCCGAAATGGCGCTTGCCTCAGCCACAAGCCTAGGCCGGATTGTAACCTATGCCGAAATGGCCGATGCGGCTGATATTCCGGCACCGCAACGCATTCATAAATTGACCCTATGGCTTGAGGCAACCATGCGGCAAGACCATGCCGCTGGCCAGCCACTGCGGGCGGCATTGGTCATATCACGCAACCGAAACGGACTTCCCGCACCCGGGTTTTTTCTGCTTTGTCAGGAACTTGGGATTTATCAAGGCGGCGAAACCGGCGCTGATGCGGCGCGGTTTCATCAAACCATGCTTGCCGCGCTGATGCCGCGCTAGGCTGATCGGCTGCTAGGCAAGTGCCTTGGCGATCCGCATGGTAAACACACCGTCCTTTGCCGCGCTTTCCAGCAGGTCATGTCCACCCGTTTGGCAAAAATGATCAAAATCCAATGGCGCAGCTGGATCATCGGCAATCACCACCAAAATACCACCGGCAGGCATCTGGCCGATTTGACGGCGCGCCTTTAGCACCGGCAACGGACATTTCAGGCCGGTCAGGTCCATGGTGACCAATCCGGCGTCAGCACCGCTAATTGGCATCTCTTGCGTGTTTTTTGTGTCATCCATAGGCGCACCATAAATCCAGCCGAAGCGAATTGCCAGCCCCATTTTTGTGAATTCGCCTTGTTGGGTTTTCCCAGCATAACCGCGTGATAAATCTTGCCTTTCACACCCGTTGCCAGCTAGATAAGGCCATGAGCATTTGGGGCATCATTATTGGTGGCACTGCGGGGTTTGCCCTTGGCGGGCCGATTGGCGGATTGCTTGGCGCGGCGGCTGGTCATGCGGTCGAGTCCAGATTTGTGCCATCGCGTCCTGACCCGCAAGCCACAAAGCGTGTTGCTTTCACCGTTGCGGTGATCGCGCTTTCGGCAAAAATGGCCAAGGCCGATGGCATTGTGACGCGTGATGAAATTGCCGCTTTTCGCGCGCGTGTCCATATCCCCCCATCCGAGGTGAAACAGGTTGGCCGCTTTTGGGATTTGGCGCGCCAGACACCTGACGGGTTTGAAGATTACGCCAAACAGGTGGCACGGCTGTTTGTGCCGCGCGCGCCAGTGCTGGAACAATTGCTTGATCTATTGTTTCACATTGCCAAGTCAGATGGTGACATCACCGGCCCCGAATTATCCTATCTGACAACGGTTGCCACGATTTTTGGCTTTGATGAGGCCGATTTTGACCGGCTTTTGGCGCTGCATCAGTCAAATGGCCCCTCGCCCTATGAAATTTTAGGGGTAAATAGTGACATTGATGATCAGACGCTTCGCCAACATTGGAAACATCTGGCACGAACCCATCACCCCGATACTTTGACCGCCGATGGCATGCCCAAAGAATTCATCGCCGCCGCGAATGACCGGCTGGCCAAGATCAATGCGGCCTATGATGCCATTGCCCGCCAGCGCGGCCTGTAACCGGTCAGGATAGATATTATGGCACCCCCTCTTTTGACCATTGCCGATGCTGGCGTCAATCTTGGCGACCGATGGCTGCTTCGTGGTGCCGATCTATCACTTCATGCTGGCGACCGGCTGGCGCTTGTTGGGCCGAATGGCGCCGGAAAATCAACCTTGATGAAGCTTCTTGCCGGTCAGGGCGAAATGGATGAAGGCACGCTATGGATGTCGCCTGGTGCCGAAATTGCCTATTTGCCGCAAGCCCCGCAAATTCCACCCGGCATGAGCCTTCGCGCGCTTGTCACCGCCGGCATGGACGATGCCAAAATCGGTCATAAGGCCGATGCCATGTTAATGCGTATGGGGCTTGATCCGCTGCGGATGAGTGACGGGCTGTCAGGCGGCGAGACGCGGCGCGTATCTTTGGCACGCGCGCTTTACACCAAGCCCGATATCCTGCTTCTTGACGAGCCGACCAACCATATGGATTTGCCAACCATTGAATGGATGGAAGATATGCTTCGCCAACATCGTGGGGCGCTTTTGGTGGTCAGTCACGACCGCGCCTTTTTACGCAATCTCGGAACTGGCATCATCTGGCTTCATGGCAGCAAGCTGCGCCGCCGTGATGGGCATTTTGACGAATTTGAGGCATGGTCAGATGGCATTCTTGCGGATGAGGCGGTGGTGCTTCACAAGATGGATCGCCGCATCGCCAGCGAAACCAAATGGTCGCGCGAAGGCATTTCGGCAAGACGCAAGCGCAATCAAGGGCGGCTTCGCGAACTTGCTGGCATGCGGGCTGAACGCGCCAAGGCTGGCGGACTTACGCAACGCAGCATGCGCATGGAAACCGGCCCTGCTGATGGCGGCGGTCAATTGGTTCTAGAAGCAATTGACCTTTGCGCCAGCGTGCCAGTCACCCAACATAGTGCCAACAAAGATGAAACCAGCACCGCGCCCGAACAACGCCGGCAATTGCTGCAACATTTCAATTTGCTGGTACGACGAACCGACCGGATTGGCATTGTTGGGCCAAACGGCGTTGGCAAATCAACGCTGGTGCGATTGCTGCTGGATATCACCAAACCCGATAGCGGGCGCGTGCGCCAAGGGTTTGGCCTGATACCTGCCTATTTTGACCAACGGCGCGAAGCCCTTGACCGCGATCAATCGCCATGGACGATCCTTAGCGAAGGTGGAAGCGATATGATCGAAGTTGCCGGTCAAAGCAAACATGTCACCAGCTATCTTCGTGACTTCATGTTTGATGATGTGAAAATGACCCAGCACGTATCCACCCTGTCGGGCGGCGAGCAAAACCGGCTGTTGCTTGCCAAGCTTTTTGCCCAGATCCATAATTTTCTGGTTCTTGATGAGCCAACGAATGATCTGGATATTGAAACGCTGGAATTGCTACAAGAAGTGATTGCCGATTATGACGGCACGGTTTTGATCGTCAGCCATGACCGCGATTTTCTGGATCGCACCGTCACTGGCATTCTGGCTTTTGAAGGCGAGGCAAAGATTGTTGCCCATGCTGGCGGCTATTCCGATTATCTGGTGCGCAAAAAAGCCACTGAAGCACGCCAAACCGATAAATCAGACAATAAGAAGCCAAAAAAATCAGCGCCCGACAAACCCAAAACCAACCGGCCTGCCCGCCTGAGCTTCCGCGACAAGCACCGGCTTGATACTTTGCCAGATGAAATCGCCGCGATTGACGCCGAAATCGCCACGATCGAAATCAAACTGGCCGTGCCTGACCTGTTTCAAAATGATCCCGACCTGTTTAACCGGCTGGTGGACATGCTTGCCGCGCAAAAAGACAGCAAGGATCAAAAGGAAATGGAATGGCTGGAAGCAGCCGAAAAGGCCGAAGCCTTGGAACAGGGCGGCCATCAAGACTAGGCCATCAAAACTAGGCAATCATGACCAGCTGGGCGGCGCGAAAAGCGGTTTTTGCCAGATGATGGTTCTGGCCGAAACCGCCGATCAAATGGCCTGCAAAACACGATAGATTCTAGCCTTTTTGCTGCGCCAAAGCCTGCTCACCACGATGGATCAGGAAAAAACCACCAGCGGTGATAAATACCCCCATAAATCCAAGAAGGCTAAGCGCCTCGCCAAAGACTGGCCATGCGATCAGCATCGTAACCGGCGGCACAAAATATTGCAAAGATGATACCCGCGCTGCATTGCGTGTCCGGATCAAATGCAGCATCAGGAAAAATGACAAAATCGAAACCACAACCCCAAGCCAGACAATGGAAAAGACAAAGGGCAGTGTCCAGCCAGCTGCAAACCCTTCGACCCAATAGGCGAGCGGGTCAAGGCAAATCAGCGTTACCAAAAGCTGCTAGAATAATGATGTCATAATCGGCAGCATTGGCGTCATACAGGCGGCACCGCGCCGCTCGATTATGGTGATTGCCGTCAGGCTGATCGTGGCGATTGACGGCAACAGATAAATGACAAGCGGGGTTCCGGAAAATTTCGCATCACCCCAAACGAAAACAGCCACACCAACAAACCCAGCCAAAACCCCAAGCCATTGATAAAGATGGTTGCGTTCAGCCAACAGATACGGCGCAATCAGGGCGGTCAAAACCGGCTGCATCGCCGCGATCAGCGCCGCTGACCCCGCGCTGATGCCAAATTCAAGCGCCTTGAGAACAGCGATAAGCCACAGAAAATGTCCCAAAAATCCAATCAGCAAACTGCGCTGGTCAGGCCAGTGCCATTCGGATCGCATGCTGACGTGGGCGCCAACAAGCAGCACCGCAATCACATAACGGAAAAACAGCAACGCAAAAGTACCCGATAGCGGCAAACCGATCTTGGACCCGATATAGCCACTGCTCCATAACAGCAGAAACAATAATTCATCGGCGCCGATGATCCGCCTTGTGCGCGCCGCTGGGTGCATATTTGCCTTCCCCCACGAATTTGCCGTTTCAAGACAAGCATCATTAACAATGCTGACAAAGGCTTAATGGCGCGGCCAGTTCGGCGCAGGTGATATCATGCGCCCCATATTGACGCCATGCCCCGCCGCGCCCTATAGTCCGGCGCTGTCAGATGGTCGGGTGACTGCTGCCCCAGTTCGCAGGAAAGGGGGGAGAGGAAAGTCCGGGCTCCACAGGATCAGGATGCCGGGTAACGCCCGGCGGGGGCAACCCTAGGGAAAGTGCCACAGAAAAGATACCGCCATGGCATGCCATGGTAAGGGTGAAATGGTGCGGTAAGAGCGCACCGCCGGTCTGGCAACAGAACGGGCATGGTAAACCCCATCCGGAGCAAAACCAGATAGGGACATGGGAACGGCTTGTTCGTTCAGATGCGATCCTGCATCATGTCCGGGTAGGTTGCTTGAAGCGGCTGGTAACAGCCGTTCTAGATGAATAGTCGCCAATGCTGGCAACAGCATTACAGAACCCGGCTTACAGACCATCTGACAGTTTTTTCTTCATTATGATTTAGCGTGTGATTTAGCGTGTGATTCCCAAAATCACCCTACAGCCACCAGGCTGAGACATGCTTTCCAGAAAATAGAACAAAAACAGAACGTAATAATATCAAACTGATATATATTGTTATGATTCAGTGGGTTGCTGAATATTCCTTATTTTTAATATCAACTCACTGAAAAGATTAGCTTTTCCCATAAAGAACAGGCCAAAACCCATTGACGTCCATCAATTCCCATGATATCCCATAATATCCCAGTTTTGGGTTTCCTTGCGGATTTTGGCACCTCTCCCTAGCCGAACCCGCTGAAACTTGCAGAAAAACTGGGCCGGGCGGTTTTGGCAACCTTGGTCCCGGATTGGTCGGCACGGGGATGAATAGGAGCTTTGGGTATCGTGGATTTATTTCTATCCACATTTGAGCATCGCATAGATAAGAAGGGGCGCCTGTCCGTGCCGGCTCCTTTTCGGTCTGTGCTTGAGCGCCGCCGTGACCCGCTTTACCTGTTTAAGTCACTCACCGAACCATGTCTTGAGGGTTGTGGCCCCGAGCGCATTGGCCAGATCGTTGACGCGATTGATTCAATGGACAGCCTGTCAGCCGAAGTCGCCACATTGCAAACCATGCTGTCAAGCGCGCAGGAAATGAAACTTGATTCCGAAGGCCGGATCATGCTGAACGCCGATTTCATGGCCTTTGCTGAATTGAATGATGCCGCGCTTTATGCCGGTATTGGCCGGTCTTTTCAAATTTGGCTTCCTGATCGTTATCGCGGCCGTGAAGCCGAAGCGCGCGCCCGCGCCAAAACCGATGGCTTGCCAAGCCTTCGCCTCGGCCGAACCAGCCCAACCTCCTCTGACAGCGGGGGCAGCTGATGTCTGGACAGACGCTTCACCAATCTGTTCTGTTAAACGAGGTGGTGGATGCGCTTGGCCCGCAAAATGGCGGTTGCTACCTTGATGCAACTTTTGGCAATGGCGGCTATAGCCGCTCCATTCTTGACACTGCTAGCTGCACTCTTCTTGCCATTGACCGTGATCCCGATGCGATTGCCCGCGGCGCGCCAATGCTTGCCGAATATGATGGCCGGTTTCATCTTGCCGAAGGTTGTTTTTCCGACATGACCGCGCTGTTGCAGGCGCATTTGGCCGGCTTTGATGGGCTGGATGGCGCAGCCTTTGATCTTGGCGTTTGCTCAACCCAGCTTGACCAGCCCGAGCGCGGCTTTTCATTTCGTGCCGATGGCCCGCTTGACATGCGCATGTCAAAATCAGGACAAAGCGCCGCCGATATTGTTATGCAAACTGACGAAGCCGATCTGGCGCGAATCTTTTGGGAATATGGCGAAGAAAAAGCATCGCGCCGCATCGCCAAGGCGATTTGCCGTGTTCGCGAAGAAACCGAAATTACCAGCACCGGCCAATTGGCCGCCATTATCCATAGCGTCATGCCAGCCAAACGACCCGGCCAGATTGATCCGGCAACGCGCAGCTTTCAGGCCTTGCGCATTTTCGTCAATCGCGAACTTGACGAATTGACCGCTGGGCTTGAGGCGGTTGAGCGCCTACTGCGCCCGGGCGGTATTTTGGCGGTGGTTTCTTTTCATTCGCTTGAAGACCGCATCGTCAAACGCTTTTTGGCAAGCCGCGGCCAGCACGCATCGAGGCCATCACGGCACCGGCCGGTGATTGACGGCCCTGCGCCCAGCTTTGAAATTCTGAGCCGCAAGGCCATTCTGCCAATTGAAGATGAGCGCAATCAAAACAGCCGCGCACGGTCAGCGAAATTACGCATTGCCCGCCGCACCGACGCGCCGCCTCTTGGCATGGCCGCAGCGCCCTATTCGACCGCAAATCAAGCCACCAGATCGCATAAGGAGTCAAAGCAATGCGGTTAATTCTGCTCAGCGCGCTTATCTTGGTTGGCTTAGGAACCACCCTATATCAGGTCAAAACCGGTATTGACGAACGTCAGGATCGGCTGCAACAGCTTGAGCTTCGCATTGCCGACACCAAACGCGATATCGCCGTTCTCGAGGCCGAATGGGCCTATCTGTCACGCCCCGAGCGCGTAATGACGCTTTCGGGCGATCTGTTGCAGATGACGCCCATCGGACAAGACCGGATTTTGCCGCTTGATGCCATTCCGATGCGCATTGAATTTGGCCAAACCGGCCTCAAGAAAATCGTTTTTAACCCTGTAATTCAGCCTCAAAAGAAAGATCAGGCCGAATGAATGCGCCGCTGCAGAAATTACGGCAGCTGATTTTGCCGCCTCGCCCCGATCCGGCGCGTTCGCGCCGTATCGCCGAAGGGCGTTTAATGATTGGCTGTCTTGTTGCCCTTGGGATTTTCATCACCATTGGTGTGCGGATCGTTGGTCTTGCCGATGCCAGCGCCAGCACCCGCCTTGCCCAAAGCGCCGCCGCCATCACCATCGAACGCGGCCGCATTCTTGACCGCAAGGGCCGGTTACTGGCTGGCAATCTGCCCATTACCGTTCTTCACGCCGATCCAAGCGAAATTATGGATGCGCGCGATGCGGCGGCCAAATTAGCACCCTTCTTGAACCATCATGACCATGCCAGCCTGATCAAATTACTGACCAAGAAAACCCGCTATGTCGAGCTTGACCGGCAATTGCCGCCAAAGCGTCATGCGCAAATTCTGCAACTGGGAATTCCGGGGGTCTATTTCGCCAAGGGCGCGGTTCGCGTTTACCCGCGCGAACATGCTGCGGCGCATATTCTTGGCCATGTCGACACTGACAATATTGGCATTGCCGGAATCGAAAAGTCACTGAACGCCAAGCTGGCGGCAGGCGAAGATGTCACCTTGTCAATTGATCTTGGCTTGCAGGCAGTGATCCGGCGCGAAATTCAACAGCAGATTGACAAGTTCGAAGCCATTGGTGGGGCAGGTATTTTGCTTGATATCAAAAGCGGTGAAATGCTGGCGGTCGCGTCGCTTCCCGACTTCAACCCCAATCAATTTGCGCTTGCCAGTGATGATATGCGTTTCAATCGCGCCACCAAAGGCCTGTATGAAATGGGGTCTACCTTCAAGGTGCTGAACACTGCCATCGCGCTTGAATCTGGTGCGGCGACAACCAACCAGCGTTTTGAAGTGTCAAAGCCAATGCGGGTTTCACGTTTTACCATCACCGATTATCACCCGCATAACAAACCATTGAATGTGCCTGAAATTCTGATCTATTCGTCAAATATCGGATCGGCAAGAATGGCCGAGGCCATTGGCGCCGAAACCCAGCGTGCCTTTATGGACAAGCTTGGGCTGCTTGATCGGCTAGAGCTTGAACTGCCCGAAATCTCACGCCCACTCTCGCCAAAGCGCTGGCACCGCACAACGACAGTTACCGTTTCCTATGGGCATGGCATTTCGATTTCACCAGCCCATCTTGCCAGCGCGGTTGCCGCCGCATCAGGCAATGGTCAGTGGATTCAGCCAACCTTGCTAAAACGCCAAACCGGTGACAGCTCCTTGCGCCTTCGCGTCTTTTCCGAACAAACAGCGCGTGCCGTGCGGTCAATGATGCGGCTGGTTATCTCGCATGAAGATGGCACCGGCAATTTTGCCGAAGCCCGCGGATATATGGTTGGCGGCAAAACCGGTACAGCCGAAAAAATTCAAATTGGCGGCTATAATAAAAAGGCCAATCTTGCCACATTTGTTGCCACCTTCCCCGTGCATGACCCGCGCTATGTGATTGTCATTCTTGTTGACGAACCCAAAGGACAGAAGCATTCACACGGTTATGCAACCGCTGGTTGGGTTGTCGCACCGGCCATTCGCCGGATTGTCGAACAGATTGCACCGATGCTTGGGGTTCTTCCTGTTGACGAAAAATCGCCGCTAATTCGCCAAAAAATGCTGCTTGACTTCACGATTGGTAATGAGGAGGCAACACTTGCATCTTACTGATCTATGTCATGATCTGATCGACATCCCCGATCAAACCGGTGCCATTATGGTGACCGGTCTTGCGATTGACTCACAACGCGTTACGGCTGGCAATCTGTTTTTTGCGCTTGCTGGCAGCCATCGTGATGGTCGTGACTTTATTGGTGATGCCATCACGGCTGGCGCGGCAGCGATTGTGACCAGCATGACGCCACTGGCAAAAGACATTGCCAAGCTGGCGCAACAGGCGGCAATTCCGATCCTGCAATGCGAAAACCCACGCCGCGTCATGGCCAAAATGGCAGCTATTCACTGGCCGTCACAACCGGGCATGGTTGCCGCTGTTACCGGCACAAATGGCAAAACATCGACCACCGAATTTTTGCGCCAGCTATGGCAGCGCGCCACATGGCAAGCCATTGCGGTTGGCACGCTTGGCATCACCGGCACCGATATGATCAAATCGGATGGGGCGCTGTTAAGCCTGCCGCCCCTGACCACACCGGACAGCATCAGCCTTCATGCAACATTGGCACCCCTGACCAAGGCCGGTGTCACGCATCTTGCGCTTGAGGCAAGCAGTCACGGCCTTGAACAGCATCGTCTTGATGGGCTGAATATCCATATTGCCGCCTTCACCAATCTTAGCCGTGACCATCTTGACCATCATATTGATATGGATCGTTATTTTGCCGCCAAAAACCGGCTATTTACCGATCTTCTTAGCGAAGGCGGCGCGGCCATCATCAATCTTGACGATCAATTTAGCGCGGCCATCATCGACAGTTTGCAAGACCGTGCCATTGTCATCAAAACCTTTGGCTATGCTGAAGATGCTGATTTCCGCATCCTATCCATCACCCCATCGGGTGACGGTCTTGATATGAAGGTCGTCTACCAAGATCAGACATGGGATATTCCACTGGCACTTTCCGGCACATTTCAGGCGATTAATGCCCTGACCGCCGCGGTTATGGCGCATCTTGGCGGTTTGCCGCTTCATGATGCGCTTGGTGCTTTACCATATCTAAAAGCCGCACCGGGCCGCATGCAAACGATCCATGGTCATCCCGCAGGGGCGCGTGTCGTTGTTGATTATGCCCATACGCCTGATGCGCTTGCTGCAGCGCTTGGCGCTTTGCGCCCCGAGGCTAGTGGCAAGCTTGTTGTGCTTTTTGGCTGTGGCGGCGATCGTGATCCGGGCAAACGCGCAATGATGGGCAAGGTTGCCTGTAAAATTGCCGATGAAGTCATCATCACCGATGACAACCCACGACGCGAAGACCCTGCCAGCATTCGCAGTGCCATTTTGCAATCTTGTGATAAGGCCACCGAAATTGTGCCGCGTGACAAAGCCATTGCCAGCGCACTTGGCAATCTTGTTGCTGGCGATGTGTTGCTAATTGCTGGCAAGGGTCATGAAACCGGCCAATTGATTGGCAATGAAACCTTGCCATTTGACGATGCGTCAGTTGCCAATAACAAAATCCGAACCATGCGGGAGGCCTTGCAATGACGGCACCGCTATGGACATGTGACGATTTGCTTGCCGGATGCGGCGGCGCATTATTTGACCCAGCTTTTGCTTGCGGTTCGATTTCAGCCATTGAAATTGATAGCCGTCATTGCAAATCGGGTGATCTGTTTGTCGCGCTTGTTGGTGACAAGCAAGATGGGCATGATTTCATTACCAAGGCCGCCGATGCTGGCGTGGCGGCGTGTCTTGTTAGCCGCCCAAACGCGGATGCCCCGATTGCGCAGATCATTGTTGATGATCCGCTTGACGCGCTGGCGCGTCTTGGGCTGGTTGGCCGAAACCGCTTTGCCGGCAAAATGGTTGGCATCACGGGTTCGGTCGGCAAAACTGGCAGCAAAGATATGTTGGCGCATGCTCTTGCCGCTTTTGGCAAAACCCATGCTAGCCAGCGCAGCTTTAACAACCATATCGGCGTGCCAATCACCCTTGCCACTCTTGCCGCAGATTGCGATTTTGCCGTTCAGGAAATGGGCATGAATGCTGCTGGTGAAATTGCCGCTTTGACCGCACTGGCGCGCCCCGACATTGCCTTGATTACGCGGATTGCCAGCACGCATGGCGGCTTTTTTGACAGCCTTGATGATATCGCCAAAGCCAAGGCCGAAATTTTCCAAGGCTTGTCTGCTGGCGGCACAGCCGTCTTGAATATTGACGACCCGTTCTATGACCAGCTTGCCAGCGCGGCAACCAAGGCAGGCGCAGGGCGCATTATCAGTTTTGGCCGCAAGGATGATGCCGAATTTTGTCTGTTTGAGGCACGCCAGCATGAAGATGGCATGACAGTTCATGCCGAAATTGCGGGGCGTGAATTGCGCTTTGAAATGCAAATGCATGGCATCCATTGGGCGCAAAATGCGCTTGGTGTTCTGGCATGTATCGACGCGCTTGGCTTGTCGGTTGATGACGCGGCGGCGCGGCTTGCCAGCTGTCCAACACCAAAGGGGCGCGGCGGGCGTTTATCTGGCCGCTATCAAGATTGCAGGATCACGCTGATTGATGACAGCTATAATGCCAGCCCGGCATCGATGGCCGCTGCCTTTGCCAGCATGACAGCAACAGCACCAACAATCATGATTCTCAGCGAAATGCGCGAATTGGGCGATGCCACCGCAACCGAACATGCCGCGCTGATGCCGCAAATCAATGGCCTGTTGCCACGGCTTGTCATTGCCTTGGGATCGGCCATGCATGATGCACTTGGTGGGCTGGATGACGCCATTGCCGCCATCGCCGCACCCGATACAAACGCTGCGGTGCAGATACTCGAAGATGCCGTTGAAGATGGTGACATCATCTTTATCAAAGGATCACTTGGGTCGGGGTCATGGCGCGTTCGCGATGCCATTCTTGCCAATTTCGAAACTGCATCATCATCCGATACATCATCCAGGAATGGAGGGAACAGCCATGCTGCCTGACCTGCTTGTTCCTTTATCTGATCATTTTCAGCCCTTTAACCTGTTCCGCTATATCACCTTCCGGACTGGCGGGGCGACAATCACAGCTCTGTTGATTGCCCTGATCTGCGGTCCTGCTTTTATCCGCTGGCTGAAAACGCATCAGGCCGAGGGCCAGCCAATCCGTGATGACGGACCACAATCGCATCTTCTTACCAAAATCGGCACGCCAACAATGGGCGGGCTGTTGATCCTGATTGCCTTTGCCGTTTCAACACTTTTATGGATGCCACTTTCCAACCCCTATTTATGGCCGGTTCTTTTGATCGCGCTTAGCTTTGGTGCGATTGGCAGCCTTGATGATTGGATGAAGCTGCGCAAACGGTCGCATAATGGCATGTCAGCGCGCATAAAAATGCTGTTACAGCTTGTGATCGCCTTTTTCGCCACTTTGATTTTCATCGAATTATCACCCGAACAGCTTCGCTATGGCGTTGCCGTGCCATTTTTCAAAGACACGCTGCTCGCCATGGGGATATTTTATGTGCCTTTTGCAATGATGGTTATCGTTGGCGCGTCAAATGCGGTGAATCTCACCGATGGTTTGGATGGGCTTGCCATTGTGCCGGTGATGATCGTCGCGGGCTGTTTTGCGCTGATCGCCTATCTTGCCGGAAATTATAATTTCGCCACCTATCTTCAGATCAATTTTGTTCCGGGCACGGGTGATCTGGCGGTAATGTGCGGTGCCTTAATCGGTGCCGGTCTTGGCTTTTTATGGTTTAACGCCCCACCCGCGCGGGTATTTATGGGCGATACTGGATCGCTTGCGCTTGGTGGCACTTTGGGTGCGATTGCGGTGGCGACGCGTCACGAGTTGGTGCTGGCCATTACGGGCGGCCTGTTCGTTGTTGAAACCCTGTCGGTTATCTTGCAGGTGGCCTCGTTCAAATTGACCGGCAAGCGGATTTTCCTGATGGCACCGCTGCATCATCATTTTGAGAAAAAAGGCTGGGCCGAGCCAACAATCGTCATTCGTTTCTGGATCATTGCGGTGGTGCTGGCTGTGGCTGGCCTGTCATCGCTAAAGCTGCGTTAGGGGAATGGTCTGAATGCTGGTTCCACATGACATGAACGGACAGACAGTCGGGGTCTTGGGCCTTGGCGGATCCGGTATTGCCGCAGTTGCCGCATTGCGGGCAGCCGGCGCGCATGTCGTTGCCTTTGATGATGGAAAACACCAGCAGGATCTTCCGGCAATTCAGATGACCGATTGGCGCGACTGGCCGTGGCAGGATATGGCGGCAATGGTGATCAGCCCGGGCATCCCGCATCTTCATCCAAAGCCGCATCCTGCAGCGGCCCATGCCAATAGCCTTCAGATTGACGTGATCAGCGAAGTTGAACTCGCCTTGCGGGCAAAACCACAAGCCAAACTTGTTGTGGTCACTGGCACCAATGGTAAATCAACGACAACGGCGCTGATCGGCCATTGCCTTGCAACCGCCGGACGCGCTCATGCGATTGGCGGCAATCTTGGTGATCCAGCCTGCTCGCTTGATGATCCGGGCAAAGATGGCGTTCTTGTTCTTGAACTATCCTCTTATCAGTTGGAAACCACCCCATCATTGGCACCCAATATTTCGATCCTGCTGAATATCAGCCCCGATCACCTTGACCGGCATGGCGGCATGAATGGTTATATCGCGGCCAAGGCCGTGGTTCTTGACCGGCTTGGGGCAGATTGCCTAGCGATTATCGGCGATGGTGATGAGCATGTGAAAGCGCTTGCCACCGCAACCCGCAAGCGCGGAATCAAAACCATGATTGCCAGCCCTGATCGCGCCCCCGATGCACAGCGTCATTCAGCGTCGCTTGCCGGATTGCATAATGCCGAAAACGCCGCTGCCGCAGCCTTTGCACTTGCCGCGCTTGGGCTGGACATGGCGATGATCAATCGCGGCTTCAAAAGCTATTCCAGCCTGCCGCATCGCCTGCAAACCGTTGCTCGCTGCGGTAAAATCCAGTTTGTGAATGATTCAAAAGCCACCAACGGCGTTGCCGCGGCAAAGGCATTGTCGGCCTTTGATGATATTTATTGGGTGGCTGGCGGTCTTGCCAAACAGGACGGGCTGGCACCGGCAATGCAATATCTTGGCGCTGTCAAAAAAGCCTATCTGATTGGCACGGCTGCGGCCGAATTTGCCAAAAGCCTTGATGGACAATGCCCAGCCGCGATTTGTGGTGATCTGGAAAAAGCAACACGCGCCGCATTCGATGATGCCAGCGCAGCCATTGACGGCGGCACCATTCTTTTGGCACCGGCAGCAGCGTCATTTGATCAATTTACCAGCTTTGGTGCGCGCGGCGATGCCTTTGCCGCGCTTGCCCAAAATCTTTGTGCCACCACCGAAGGAGGCAATCATGCTTGATCGTACCGATCGTTCGCTTGTTGGCATCTGGTGGTGGACTGTTGATAAATGGCTTTTGGCCAGTGCCTTGCTGCTGATGACCCTTGGCGTGATTTTGGTAATGGCCGCCAGCCCTGCGGTGGCAAGCCTGATCAATCTATCATCCCAGCATTTCATCGTGCGCCAGCTTATCTATCTTGCACCGGCATTGCTGATCATGCTGTTGGTTTCAATGCTTGAACCGCGCCCCATTCGCGCCTTGTCGCTTGTCGGGCTTGTTCTGGTGATTGGGTTGATGATCCTTGCCATTGTTGCCGGCAGTGAAATCAAAGGTGCAACAAGATGGATATCGGTTGCAGGCTTTACCTTACAGCCATCTGAATTGGCAAAACCTCTATTTGCCATTGTTTCGGCATGGTTGCTGACGCTTTGGCGTGAGGGGCAGGATTTCCCAGGCTGGGCCTATGCGTCAGGTCTGGCCGCAATCATTGTTGGCATTCTCGTCGCGCAGCCCGATATCGGCATGACTGCTTTGATCTTGATGACATGGGGCTTTCAGATGTTCCTTGCGGGCATGCCAATGTTGTTTGTCATTGGTGCTGCCGGTATGGCACCCGTTGGGTTTTATCTTGCCTATTTGAACCTGTCGCATGTTCAGCTTCGTGTTGATAAATTCTTTGAAGGCGGGTCATGGCAGGTTGAACGCGCCAAAGAAAGCTTTGCCGAAGGCGGCTATTTTGGCGTTGGGCCGGGTGATGGCGTGGTCAAGCTGCATCTGCCTGACGCCCATTCCGATTTCATCTTTGCCGTTGCTGCCGAGGAATATGGCGCCATCGCTTGTCTGGCCTTATTAGGGCTATATGGATTTGTGATCATTCGCGGTTTTGCCCGCGCCCTGTCGGGTGAAGGGCTTTTCTGTCTGATCGCCACGGCCAGTCTGGTCATGCAATTTGGCGTTCAGGCCAGTATTCATATGGCATCATCGGTCAATCTGATCCCGACCAAAGGCATGACCCTACCCTTTATTAGCTATGGCGGTTCATCCTTGCTGGCCAGCAGTCTGACCATGGGGTTAATCCTTGCCCTGACCCGCAAACGCACCACGATTGATCACTTTGCCGATGGAGGCCGGTCATGAGCGCGGGCATCATCTATCTTGCCGCAGGGGGCACAGGCGGCCATATTTTTCCGGCGCTTGCCGTTGCCGAAGCGATGAACGCCAAGGGCTATCAGACCTGTCTGTTTACCGACAAACGCGGCGCGGCACTTTTGGCCGATATCGAAAAGCTGCCAGTTCGTCTTCATGTGATCAGCGCCGCCTCGCCGTTTCAATCGGGCATTTTCCGCCGGATCATGGCGCTTACCAAACTTGGCATGGGGGCGTTATCCTGCCTATGGCATATTGGGCTTCGCCCACCAATGGTGATGATTGGCTTTGGCGGCTATCCATCTTTTGCACCGCTTTTGATTGCGCGTCTTTTCGGCGTGCCGGTAATGGTGCATGAACAAAATGCCTATCTTGGACGCGCCAATCACGCCCTTGCCGCCCGGGCGCGGCTCATCGCGCTAAGCTGGCCGCAAACAAAAAACCTGCCTGATGGCGTGGCAACCCATATTACTGGCATGCCGGTTCGCACCGCCTTTTTTGCCAAACGGCGGCCTAGCTGTGCTGGTGATACGCTGGTTCTTAGCGTTCTTGGCGGATCGCAAGGCGCAATCATTCTTGGCACACTTGTGCCGGATGCGCTGGAAATGATTGACCCGCCATTGCGCGATAATATCAAAATCTATCAACAAGCCCGCCCCGAACAGATTGATGATCTAAAGGCGCGTTATCGTGCCTTGGATATCGCCGCATCAGTCAAACCATTTTTCACCAACATGCCTGATCTTTTGGCCAAAAGTGATCTTGTGATCAGCCGATCCGGGGCATCATCAATTGCCGAACTTGCCGCAACCGGCCGCGCCTCATTGATGCTGCCTTTGCCAAGCGCGATGGATGACCACCAAAAAGCCAACGCCCTGCAAATGGAACAGGCAGGCGGCGGCTATTGCCTTGACGAAGCCACGATCAGCCCTGCCTTTCTGGCAACACGCATCATGCAGCTTTTTGAAGCCCCTGCCGAGCTTGGCAAGATGGCCGCCAATGCCACCAGCTTGGCAAGCCCACAAGCCGCCAGTGATATCGCCGATCTTGCCGAGGGGCTGATCACCAAACGCAACGCACCACATTTAGGAGCTGTCGCATGAGTGAATTGCCACTATCCATCGGCACCATGCATTTCACCGGCATTGGCGGCATCGGCATGAGCGGGATCGCCGAGATTCTGTTCGAGCTTGGCTATGCTGTTCAGGGAAGCGACATGTCGGATAATGCCAATGTCAAACGGCTACGCGACAAGGGTATTCCGGTTATCACCGGTCAAGCTGCGGAAAATATCGACAATGCGGCCTTCGTGGTGATTTCAACCGCGATCAAGCCTGACAATCCCGAAGTTGTTGCCGCCCGCGCCAAATTCCTGCCAATCGTGCATCGCGCCGAAATGCTTGGTGAATTGATGCGGCTTCGTTGGTCTATCGCCGTTGCCGGAACGCATGGCAAAACCACAACAACAAGCCTTGTTGCCACCTTGCTAAACAGCGCCGAAATTGACCCGACCGTTATCAATGGCGGCATCATCACCGGATGGGGCAGCAATGCGCGCCTTGGCAAAGGAAGCTGGATGGTGGTCGAAGCCGATGAAAGCGACGGATCTTTTGCCAAGCTGAAACCAACCGTTGCCGTGGTCACCAATATTGACCCCGAACATCTTGATCATCATGGCAGTTTTGAAGCGCTGGAAGCCGCCTTTTTGAATTTCGTTGCTTCGATCCCCTTTTATGGCTTTGCCACCCTCTGCATCGATCACCCATCAGTTCAGCGCCTTTTGTCAGGCATCAAAGACCGCCGGATCATCACCTATGGCATGAGCGCCAATGCCGATGTGCGGGCTATCAATCTTCGCGTTGATCAGGGCGCCATGCTGTTTGATGTGCAGCTATCTGACCGTATTCAGGGCGATAGTGCCGCCCTGCAAAATGTTCGGTTCCCGATGCTTGGCGATCATAATGTACAAAATTGCCTTGCGGCGATTGGTGTGGCGTTGGAAATGAATATTGATGCATCACGCATTCTTGGCGCATTGGCCGAATTTGGCGGGGTTGGCCGTAGGTTTGAAACCAAAGGCGTCAGCAATGGCGTCACCATCATTGATGATTACGGCCATCATCCGGTTGAAATAAAGGCCGCATTGAAAGCGGGAAGAATGCTTAGTGGCAATCACAAGTTGATCGCCGTTGTTCAACCGCACCGCTATAGCCGCCTTGCCGATCTATTTGCCGATTTCTGCAGCTGTTTCAATGATGCTGACGAAGTTTTGGTGGCCGATATCTATGCTGCTGGCGAAGCCCCGATTGACGGCGCTGACAAGGCATCCTTGGTTGCCGGATTACGCGACCATGGGCACAAAGCCGCTGCCGGCCTTGATGGGCCTGACACGCTGGCCGCCGAAATTGCCGCACGAACATCATCGGGTGATGTGGTGATTTGTCTTGGCGCTGGCGATATCACCGCATGGGCCGCCGCCTTGCCGCATGAATTAGATAAATTGGCAGGAGAGAGCGCATGACCTCAATCCTTGACCGGCTTCCAAAGGTGCGCGGCAGCTATACGCCAAATGATTTGATGGCACGCCATACTTGGTTTGGCGTTGGCGGGCCTGCCGATATTCTGTTCAGCCCGCTTGATGAACAGGATCTTGCCACTTTTCTGGCCGATTGCCCCGATGATATTCCGCTAATTGCCGTTGGCGCCGGATCGAATTTGCTGGTTCGTGATGGCGGTGTTGCTGGTGTCGTGATCAAGCTTGGCACCCATCTGAATGCCATCCGCCATGACGGTACGCGCATCATTGCCCAAACCGGCGCAACCGATGCCGATGTGGCGCGCTATGCACAAAAGGCCGGCATTGCCGGTTTGGAGTTTCTGATTGGCATTCCAGGAACGATTGGCGGCGGCCTGCGGATGAATGCTGGTGCCTATGGAAGCGAATTTAAAGATGTAACAAGCCTTGCGCATGGGTTTGACCGTTCTGGCAAGCCTGTTACCGCCACGCCAAGCGCGATGGGCATGGCCTATCGCCATAGCGACGCGCCAGCCGATTGGATTTTCACCTCTGCCGAATTACAAGGGCATGACGGTGATCCGGCTGGCATCAAGGTGCGAATGAAAGACATCATTGCCAGTCGCGGCGAAGCGCAACCACGCGGCGTCCGAACCGGCGGCAGTACCTTTGCCAATCCTGATGGCGGTAAGGCATGGCAGGAAATCGAAAAGGCAGGCTGTCGCGGGCTTCGCATTGGCGGCGCGCAAGTGTCGGAAAAACACTGCAATTTCCTAATCAATACCGGCACCGCAACAGCCGACGATATCGAAACGCTTGGCGAGACGGTTCGTAGGCGTGTGCTTGCCGGTGGCGGCCCATCACTAAGATGGGAAATTCGCCGCATTGGACGCAGCCAGACCGAGGGGGCAACCGAATGACCGATAATCGTGACCGCGTCGCCGTTTTGATGGGCGGATGGACATCTGAAGCCGCGGTTAGCCGCGTTTCGGCAAGCTTTTGCGGGCAAGCCGCACGCAATGCCGGCTGGGATGCGATCGAGGTTGAGGTTGACCGCGACATTGCTGCCAAACTGAAGGAGCTAAACCCGTCACGCGCCTTTAATGCGCTTCATGGGCAGATCGGTGAGGATGGCAATATTCAGGGTCTGCTGAATATCATGAATATCCCCTATACCCATAGCGGTCTGACCGCATCGGCCATTGCCATGGACAAGCTGTTGGCGAAAACACTTCTTGCCGGTGCCGGTATTTTGGTGCCACCAACCTTGGCCTTGGTCGAAGATAGCCATGTCTATCCTGAAAACAGCACCGGTGCACATGTGATCAAGCCGCGCAATGACGGATCGAGTTTTGGCGTGGTGATTGTGCCAGATGCCAAAGCGCGCCCACCTGCCCGCAACACGTGGCCTGCGCATACGCAACTGATTTGCGAGCCTTATATCCCCGGCCGCGAATTAACCGTTTCGGTTCTTGATGGCACCGCACTTTGCGTTACCGAAATCACTTCCGAGCGCGAATTTTACGATTTTGACGCAAAATATGCGGTTGGTGGATCAAAACATATTCTGCCTGCCGATATTCCCGAGCCAGTTAGCCTAAAAGCCTGTCTTTGGGCCGAACATGCCTATCGCCAGCTTGGGTGCCGCGGCATCATCCGCGCCGATTATCGCTGGGATGATAAAAATGACCAGCTATTCATGCTTGAGGTGAATACCCAGCCGGGCATGACGGCAACATCGCTTGTGCCCGAACAGGCACGCTTTGTTGGCATGTCAGGTGAAGAATTGGTGAATCATCTATTGGAGATTGCACAATGCGACGACTGATTGGATGGATCAAACCACAACCGCACAGCCTGTCGCCGCAGACCAGCTTGTGGCGCAAGATCAAGATTGGCTTTATGTCGCTTTTTGCCGTTGCAACAGCAAGCACCATTGGCATGGCGATGCTGGATCGTGAAAAGCTGACCAATGATCTTTTGACAATGAGCGGGAATGCCGGATTGGTGTTGACCGATATTCAGGTTCGTGGCCGCGCCCATACGCCGCAATCGCGCCTGTTGGCAGCGTTGGATTTGCAAATCGGTGCGCCAATCCTTGGCATTGATTTGCAAAATCTACATCGCAATATCAGCCAGATTGGCTGGGTTGAAGATGCCATTATTGAGCGCCGCCTTCCCGGCACGGTTCATATCACCCTTCGTGAGCGCGTGCCAATCGCCCTGTTGCAAAACAATGACAAACATAAATTGATTGATCGAAGCGGTGCCATTATTGATGGCGCTGATCCAAGCCAATTCACCCATCTGACGGTTGTTGCCGGTGACAGCGCGGCGCCGCATGCTGCCGCCATTTTGTCGATTTTAAAAACCGAACCAGAATTATTCAGCGAAGTATGGGCGGTAAGCTATCGGTCAAAGCGGCGCTGGGATGTTCATTTGAAAAACGGCATGGAAGTGCGGCTTCCCGAAATTGATCCCGTATCAGCCTGGTCACGTCTTGCCATGATTGATCGCAAGAAAGCCATCACCCATCGCGATCTGGCCGTCATTGATATGCGCATACCGCAACAATTGATTGTCGAGCCAAATATTCCGGTAAGAGGAAGGGGAAGCAAAACATGATCCTTAGCAAAACCAAAGCCATTACCCGGCGTCCCTTTGCCGTTCTGGATATCGGATCATCAAAAATCTGCTGCATGATTGGCGAGGCCAACGGCGCAGGCGGGGTGCGGCTTCTTGGTCATGGAACGCATGCTTCGGCTGGCATCCGCAGCGGCGAAGTCAGCGAATTAGAGGCGCTAAGCACGGTGATTGGCAAAACCGTTCAAGCGGCCGAGCGCGATGCCGGTATTTCGGTTACATCAGTCACGGTTGTTGCCCCAGGCGGCACACCATTTTCAAGCATCTGCAAAAAATCAGTCAGGCTAAGTGATGCGGTGGTTCGGCGGCGTGATATCGACCGGCTAATGGCGCGCAATGACAATGGCAATATTCCAGAAAACTATCAGCCGATGCATCTTCAAACCCTGCAATATGGGCTTGATGATGTGCGCGGCATTGCCGACCCCCGCGGCATGCGCGGCACCAATCTTTCGGTGGATTACACGCTTGTTTGCGGTCTTCGCACCTCGCTTGCCAATTTGCGTGAAGCGCTGGCGTTGAACCATCTTGAAACCGATCGGTTCCTGCATTCAGCCTATGCAAGCGGTCTTGCCTGTCTTAGTGCCGAAGAGCGTGATCTTGGCAGTGTCATTGTCGATATGGGCGGCGGCACAACGTCAATTGCCATCTTTATGGAAGGCAAGCTTGTTTATGTCGACACGATCAAAATTGGCGGCAACCGCGTCACCACCGATATTGCCCGCATTTTATCAACGCCGCTTGCCGATGCTGAAAGGCTAAAAGCGATTGATGGATCGGTTATGCCAACCGACATCACCGGCGTTGCCCCAGATTCACTTCGCGAAGTCGTTCGGCTTGGCCGCAGTGACAATATTACTATTCCCGCGCTTGGCACGACCACCGAAGTGGCCGGTCAAACCATTGAACGCAATTTGCTAAGCGCGATTATCCGGCCGCGCATCGAAGAAATTCTGGAATTATTGCATGGCCGTATGGAACGCGCCCGCATGGAACATACCGCTGGCAGCCGTTATGTGCTGACCGGCGGTGCCAGCCAGCTTACCGGCCTTGCCGATCTATTTGCCAAACAGGCAAAGAAATCGGTCGGTCTTGGCAAACCTATCGGCATAGCCGGTCTTGACGAGGATAGCAGCGGCCCCGGCTTTGCCGCCAGCATTGGCGCGCTGATCCATGTCAGCCGGATTGAGGAAAATGACCCAACAGACAGGCAGACCCGCACCCTGCCGCATGGGCCATTTGAACGTATCGGTGCGTGGCTTCGTGACAATCTGTAAGCGAGGAGACGATTGATGATCATATGTTCAAACCCAATTTCCCGCTGGCGACCCGCCCAGCACAATTTAGGACTCCGGCAGATTTGTCCTGCCAGTTCCGCCAGCCTATTGCGCCCAAGCAAATCAATTTCAACGCAGAATATCTCAATCCTTAATGAAGGGAGTCAGTCATGACCATCAACCTTACCGTTCCACAAACAATGCAAGAGCTTCGTCCCCGCATCACCGTTGTTGGTGTTGGTGGCGCTGGCTGTAATGCCGTGAATAATATGATCAACGCCAATCTTGAGGGTGTTGATTTTCTGGTCGCCAATACCGACGGTCAAGCACTTGCCCATTCGCTTTCAAGCCGGAAAATTCAGCTTGGCAGTGCCATCACACAAGGTCTTGGTGCAGGATCAAAGCCCGAGATTGGCCGGTTGGCCGCTGAAGAAAGCCTGCAAGATGTGATGGCCGAATTGGCCGATTGCAACATGGTGTTTATCACCGCAGGCATGGGTGGCGGCACCGGCACAGGCGCCGCGCCGGTTATTGCCCGCGCTGCGCGTGAACGCGGCATTCTGACCGTTGGCGTTATCACCAAGCCATTTGAATTTGAGGGCCAGCGCCGGATGAAACAGGCCGACGAAGGCATTGAAGAATTGCAGGCCTATGTTGACACGCTGATCGTCATTCCAAACCAGAATCTGTTCAGACTGGCGAATGAACGTACCACCTTTGCCGACGCTTTCCATATGGCAGATGCGGTTTTGCACCAAGGCGTTTGTGGTGTCACCGATCTGATGATCAAGCCGGGTCAAATCAATCTTGATTTTGCCGATATTCGCGCTGTTATGGGCGAAATGGGCAAGGCAATGATGGGAACTGGCGAGGCATCAGGCGACGCGCGTGCAACGCAGGCCGCCGAAGCGGCTATCAATAACCCGCTTCTGGACGACACCACGATGAAAGGGGCCAATGCGGTTCTGATTAACATCACCGGCGGTCTTGATATGACCCTGTTTGAAGTTGACGAAGCTGCCAACCGTATCCGCAAAGAAGTTGATCCAGATGCAACCATCATCTTTGGTTCGGCCTTTGATGATAAATTGGAAGGCGTGATGCGTGTATCGGTTGTTGCAACCGGCATTAGCGGTGCCACCCAGATCAACAGCCGTCCGAGCATGATGCCGCAAAAAACCGAGGCTGTTGCGCCGCGGCCAAGCACAATTCTGCCAAACCCGCTCAGCAGCTTCTTAAGCCCCGCGCGTGAAGCAGATGCCGAACCAGCCACTGCAACAATGGGTGAAACAATGCCTGCAACACCAGCTGACGATCAGCAGATGGTGACAAGCAGCGATCTCGTAACAGCCCCGACAATGGCTAGCAACACTGCTGATACGCTGGACAGCCAACTTAGCAACGAGCTTGCCAGCGAAGCGATTGCTGAAGTGATCAACACGGCTGACGATACCGGCCAGCAGATGGATATCAATGATGCCATCAATGCCGCCACAAAAGATGCAGCACCGGCTGATCTTGAAACGGCAGCATCAATTAACAGTGACGCGCCATCGGCGGTGGGAGACGCACCAACAATGCCGTTAACCATTGCCAATGACGAAGCAGCAGCACCACGCGCGAAGTTTATTCCAGCAGCACCAACAAGCATGCCGGACGAAGAAAGCGTGGATGTGGTAGCCCAGACACCGGTCACACGCCCATCAAGCCTGATCAATAGAATTTCCGGATTATGGTCAAGCAAGCCGCAAAGCAAGCCTGCCGAATCAAGCGATCAAAGCCGTAGTGAGCCTGCCTTAGACGAAGCGGCAGCCAAAGAGCAGATTGCGGTTTCAATCCTTGATTTGTCACGGTCTGATATGGTTGGAAAAGGGTCAGAAACAGCCTCTGCCAAGGCGCCAAATGCTGATGAAGATGATCTTGATATTCCAGCATTTTTACGCCGTCAGGCCAATTAACAATGCGGCAATGGCAACCACTTGCCATTGCTACAAACTGTAACCAAATGTGATTTGGAATGACCTGAGGAAAAGAGTAATCTTTCCTCAGGTTTTCATATGGCTCATTACTTTTGGCTAGGTCAGTCAGACCTTAGCCGTTCAAGATCAGCCTTTGAAATGAAAAAGATGGATTTTCGCGATCGGGTTACCCCCCTCGTGATGGCAACAGATGAAAGAGTTACCGCGGCCTCATGCCTGATACGCTTTCCTACAATATGTTTGTTGAACAGCCGTTTCAAACAACGGTTCGCCAGATCGCGCATCTTGAAGGCATCGGCCTGCATTCGGGGCGGTTTGTCCGTATGGCCATTTGCCCTGCCCCTGCTAATAGCGGCATAAAATTTCGCCGCATGGATATTGATGGCCAGCTACAAACAGTGATTGCCCATGCCAGCTATGCCGAGCACGCACGTTTATGCACACGCATTGTGAATAGCGAAGGCATCACGCTTGAAACCATCGAACATCTGATGGCCGCCTTTGCCGGTATCGGGCTTGATAATGCCATCATCGAAATTGACGCATCTGAAGCGCCTATTCTGGATGGAAGCAGCCAGCCTGTTCTAGACGCACTGACCAATGCTGGTCTCGAAATTCTGCCAGCACGACGCAAATATATGATGATCACAAAACCGGTTGAGGTTCAGCTTGATTGCGGCGCATGGGCGCGGCTTGAGCCAGCCGACCAATTGCAAATTGATGTCAAAATCGAATTTGATGATCCAGCTATTGGCAATCAAAGCTTTAGCTATAGCCACAGCGACGGCAGTTTTGCTGCCGAATTGGCAACCGCACGGACATTCTGCCAATTGCGCGATGTTGAATTGATGCAGAATGCCGGACTTGCACTTGGCGGATCATTGAACAACGCCATCGTTGTCGATAATGGCAAAATATTGAATGAAGGTGGTTTGCGTGTTGAACGTGAATTCGTGCGTCACAAGGTGCTTGATTGTCTTGGCGATCTATTTTTGATTGGCATGCCGGTCAAAGCCAAAATGACCGCATCACGCCCAGGCCATGCGCTTAGCACCAAATTGGTGCAAACATTATTGAATGACCCGACCGCCTATAAGGTGATCGAGGCTGGCAGTGAATATAGCCGGTCAGACAGCTTTGCCATGCCCGATCTTGCCGCCGCCGCAATGGCCTAGGCAGACACCAGCTTATATCTGACAAAACAGCCTAAAATCCATGCAAATTTTTGTGAATATGCTAGCATTCACATCGCGCTCTTTTCAGTAAGCTTTTATCGGGCTATTGTGAGGGCTATCGGGATTCGTCTATCCCTTCCATCTTTATCGAAAGCCGCCAGCGGAGCCGGATGTGACCAGTCAAAAGAAAATCCTGATGTTTGCCGCCTGCTGTCTTGTCGCTGCATGTTCAGCCAGCCCCGAAATTGTTGAACAGGTCGAACAGCCGGTTGATGTTTTATATCGTGATGCGTTGAATACGGCCATTGGCGGTGACCCAAAAGCGGCTGCACCCAAATTTGAAGAAGTTGAGCGCCAGCACCCCTATTCCGAACTAGCCACCCGTGCCCAGATCATGGCGGCATGGTCATTTTATGAGGCTAATCAATATGCCCGTGCCATTTCAGCACTTGATCGGTTTGCCGAGCTAAACCCAGCCGACCCGATGGTTGAATATGCCTATTACCTGAAGGCCTTGAGCTATTACGAACAGATTGTCGATGTCGAGCGCGATGCGGAAATGACCAAATTGTCACTTGCCGCCTTTGAAGAGCTGGTTCGCCGCTTTCCCGAGGGCAGCTATGCTCGTGACGGACAGTTGAAAATCGACCTGACAAAATCGCATCTTGCGGGCAAGGAAATGGCGGTTGGCCGGTTTTATCTGGAGCGCGAGCAATATACCGCCGCGATCCGCCGGTTTAATATCGTGATCAAGGCCTATGACACCACCAATCAGGTACCTGAAGCCATATACCGGACTGCCGAAGCCTATTATGCGCTTGGCCTTTCCGATCAATCCGAGCGTCTTTATCAGGTTGCCCAATATAACTATCCGGAATCCGTCTGGACAGAACGGCTGGCCAGTTTGCGTGCCGCCCCAGAACAGCCCCCAGAAAAGGGCATGTTTGAGCGATCCTTTGACGTGATTACCAATATTTTTAACTGACCATGCTGCAAAGCCTTACTGTTTCCAACATCGTCCTGATCGAGCAATCGACCTTGCAATTCGCACCGGGGCTGACGGTGCTGACTGGCGAAACCGGTGCTGGCAAATCGATTTTGCTTGATGCGTTGGGACTGGCACTTGGCAGCCGCGCCGATTTTGGCCTGATCCGGCAGGGACATAACCAAGCCCATGTCAGTGCCAGCTTTGCGCTTCCGGCAAATCATCCAGCATGGCAACTTGTCGAAGAGGCAGGCATCATCCAAGAAGATGAGATAATCCTACGCCGTCGCCTGAAAAGTGACGGCAAATCATCCGCCAGCATTAATGACATCGCCGTATCGGTTGGGCTATTGCGCCAGGTTGGTGATTTACTTGTTGAAATCCAAGGCCAGTTCGAAGGGCGCGGCCTTTTGGATATTTCGACACATATGACGCTTCTTGATCGCGCCGCGGGGCATCGTGATTTACTGGCCAAAACCAAAGAAGGCTGGCAGCAATGGGATATCGCCCGCAAAGCGCTTGAGGCGGCGCGTGATGCGCTTGTCAAAGCCAAGGCCGAGGAAGACTGGCTTCGTGACGCGGTTGACGCGCTTGACCAGCTTGCCCCCGAAATCGGCGAAGAAGACAGCCTGATCGCCCAACGCACCCTTCTGGCGAATGTCTCGAAAATTGGTGAAAGCCTGTCTTTGGCTGAAGATGCAGTTTTTGGCGAGCTTGGCGCACGAGCAGGTCTTGGCCGTGCCTTGGCTGCATTGGAAAAGGTTGCACCGCTTGCTGGTGGCAAGCTTGATCAGGCGCTTGACGCATTGGCACGCGCTGATGCCGAACTTAGCGAGGCGAACAGCGCCATCCAATCGGCCGGACATGCGCTTGAGGCCGATCCTAACCTGCTACAACAGCTTGATGACCGGATTCATGAATTACGTCAACAGGCGCGCAAACATGATTGTGGCCTTGATGATTTGCCAGCAATCCACCAAACATTGGCAAGCAGACTTGCCGCCATTGAAGATTCATCGGGCATGCTTGGCAAACTTGGTGAGACAGCCCAAAAATGGCAGGATTACTATCTGGATATGTCAGGCCAGCTTGATGCCAGCCGCAAGAAAGCGGCCATCAATCTTGATCAGGCCGTGCTTGCCGAATTGCCACCTCTCAAACTTGATGGCGCGCGATTTACCACCGCCATCACCCCACTTGATGATACCCAATGGGGGCCGCGCGGCACCACCGCCGTCCGCTTTGAAGCCAGCACCAATGAAGGCATGAATGCAGGGCCAATTGACCGCATTGCCTCAGGTGGTGAATTAGCCCGCTTCTTGCTTGCGCTCAAAGTTTGTTTGGAAGAAAGCAGTCATCCGCGAAGCCTGATTTTCGATGAGGTCGATTCAGGTGTTGGCGGCGCGGTTGCCGCTGCGGTTGGTGATCGGTTAGCCCGCCTTGGTGCCAGCACACAAACCCTTGTCATCACACATTCACCGCAAGTGGCCGCCCGCGCCAACCAGCATTTGCGCATTGCCAAAACCGCCACTGATAGCGGCGTTATCAGCGCCACACGCGCCTTAAGTGAAGATGAAAGAACCGAAGAAATCGCGCGCATGCTTGCCGGCGAAACCGTCACCGCCGAAGCCCGAGCCGCCGCCGCGGCGCTGCTTGAGGGCTAGACAATGACGAAACCCGCTTTCAGCCTTGGCACCGAAGATCCGGTAAAGATGGACTCGGCATCGGCCGCAACTGAACTGGCCGCCCTTGCTGCCGAAATTGCGCGCCATGACAAGCTGTATCATGGGCAGGACGCCCCTGAAATTTCTGATGCCGACTATGACCGGTTGGTGGCGCGCAATCATGCCATTGAGGCCGCCTTTCCGCTGCTTGTCCGACCCGACAGCCCAAGCAGGCGCGTTGGCACTGAACTGCCAGCACAAGGCCAGTTTGGCAAAATTCGCCATGCCCGACCAATGCTGTCGCTTAGCAATGGCTTTAGCGATGATGATATTGAAGATTTTGTCACAAGGGTTCGCAAATTTCTGTCACTGTCCGACGCTGATGCTGCGCAATTTGTTGCTGAACCCAAAATTGACGGCCTGTCGCTAAGCCTTCGTTATGAAGATGGCAAGCTGGTTCAGGCAGCAACGCGCGGCGACGGTGCCGAAGGCGAAGATGTCACCGCCAATGTCATGCAGATTGCCAGCCTGCCAAAACAACTTTCCGGATCAGCACCGGCGATTTTCGAGGTGCGCGGTGAAATGTATATGGATCAGCGTGATTTTCTGGCGCTCAACACAGCGCAGGAAAAGGATGGGAAAAAGATTTTTGCCAATCCGCGCAATGCGGCGGCAGGATCACTTCGGCAGAAAGATGCCAGCATTACCGGCAAGCGCAATTTGCAATTTTTTGCCTATTCGATGGGCGAAACAAGCGCCCCCATCGCCGAAACCCATTGGGCGTTTCTGGCGGCGCTTCGTGATTTCGGATTTTCGGTCAATGATTTATCGCGTCGATGCGATGATGTTGCTGATTTGCTGTCCACCTATCAGATGATAGGCCGTCAACGCGTTGATTTGCCATATGATATTGACGGGGTGGTTTATAAAATTGACCGGCATGATTATCAGCAACGGCTTGGTCAGGTTGCCCGCGCCCCGCGCTGGGCAATGGCGCATAAATTTCCCGCTGAACAGGCCGAAACCGTGATTGACACCATTGATATTCAGGTTGGCCGCACGGGCGCGCTTACGCCTGTGGCACGGCTTGCCCCCATTTCGGTTGGCGGGGTCATTGTTTCAAACGCCACTTTGCACAATGAAGATGAAATCGCGCGCAAAGATATCCGGATTGGCGACCGCGTCATAATCCAGCGGGCTGGTGATGTGATCCCGCAAATTGTCAGGGTGCTAAGTGACGCCCGCACAGGCAATGAAACCGTCTTTGACTTTCCTGACGCATGTCCGGTTTGCCATGCTGCCGCAATCCGGCCTGAAGGCGAAGCGGTGCGGCGATGCAGTGGTGGGCTGAATTGCGCCGCCCAGCTGTTTGAAGGGCTGAAACATTTTGTTGCGCGTGATGCCTTTGATATCGAGGGGCTTGGCGCCCGCCAGATCGAACAATTTATTGACCTTGGCTGGGTTCAAACACCGGCTGACATCTTCCGGCTTGGCGATAAATCAGCGGCCATGGCCGCACTTGACGGCTATGGCGATTTATCAATCAAGAAATTGCTGTCAGCCATTGCTGTTCGGCGCGAAATTGGCCTTGAACGCTTTATCTATGCGCTTGGCATAAGACAGGTTGGACAGGCAACGGCGCGTCTGTTGGCGCTTCATTACGGATCTGTCAAGGCAATGCTGGCGGCGTTGAGTCCCGATGCTGATCTTGACGCGGCGCATCAGGCGCTTGTTGAAATCGATCAGATTGGCGCGGCGATGGCCAATGACATCACCGCCTTTTTCGGCAATCCGGATCTGTATCAATTGATTGTTGATCTTGTCGCAGAATTGACCATTTTACCGCCTGAGCGCCCTGCCGAAAACAGCGCGATTAGCGGCAAAACAATCGTTTTTACCGGCACCTTGACCCGCATGTCGCGTGCCGAGGCCAAAGCCAAGGCAGAATCTCTTGGTGCCAAAGTATCAGGCACTGTTTCAGCAAAAACCGATTTTCTGGTCGCGGGTGCGGATGCCGGATCAAAAGCGCGCAAGGCAGCCGATCTTGGCATTACCGTTCTTGATGAAGATGGCTATTCGGCGCTGATTGGCAACCAATAGCATCTTGCCGCTATCGCCCTGCCACTATCGCCCTACCAGTGTCGTTTAATCTATAGCGGCCGGCAGGCGGCTTCTAACCATGATTTGGCTATTGGTGATAGATGCGGGTGCAATTGTTCGTAAACCGCTCGATGATAGTGGTCAATCCAGCCTATCTCGTCAGCAACAAGCAACGTTTTATCAATCAGACGGCGATCAAGCGGGCAAAGGGTGATGGTTTCAAATTCCAGAAACCCGGTTTGTTTTGCTGGTGTCACAACGATCAGATTTTCAATCCGAATGCCCCAATCACCTGTTTGATAATAGCCCGGCTCATTCGATAAAACCATGCCCGCTTCAAGCGCCACGTCACCGCGTTTGGAAATGCTGGCAGGCCCTTCATGAACCGATAGAACATGACCAACACCATGACCGGTGCCATGGGCAAAATCCAGCCCCGCCGCCCATAGCGGCGCGCGCGCAATCGCATCTAGCTGCTTGCCGTTCGTGCCTGTTGGAAATTTCGCCATGGACAAATGAATATGGCTTTGTAAAACATGGCTGTAGGCCGCAATCGCGCCTTTGGGCGGTGTTCCAATAGCGATGGTGCGGGTAATATCTGTCGTACCATCACGGTAATGGCCGCCCGAATCCAACAATAAAAGATCATCGCTTGCCAATTCGCGATCCACCCCTGCAATGGCCCGATAATGAACAATGGCACCATTCGGGCCTGATCCGGCAATGGTGTTAAAGCTTGGTGCCAGAAACCCGTCTTGCCGTTGGCGAAACGCCAGTAATTTGTCGGCAAGGTCACTTTCGGTAATGCTAGAAAACGGAGTGGATGCCGCCTGATCAAGCCAACATAAAAATTCAACCATCGCCACACCATCACGCTGGTGCGCGGCGCGAAACCCGCGCAATTCAGCCGGTGTTTTGCGGGCTTTTTCAATGGTCAGCGGGCAATCAGCCTCACATGTTTGCACACCGCTTGCCACAATCTGTTCAAACAGCATTTTGGGAAGGCTGGCCGCTTCAATCATCAAACGGCCATCACCCATATCACCAAGCATTGCCGGTAATTGAGTCAAAGGCGCAACGGTGATATCAGGCGTTAAAACCGGCTGGAGGCGCGATTGATCACCCAAAAGGCAAAGGCCGGTTTCGCGGTGATACAGCGCAAAACATAGATTGACCGGTGTACAGGGCAAATCCCCGCCTCGCATATTCACCAGCCAATTCACCGAATCCACCCGCGTCAGCAGAACCGCAGCACAATCCTTGGCATCAAGATGGGCGGCAAGATCATCGCTCTTTTCGGCAAGTGACTTACCGGCATTTTCAATCGGCATCTGCCAGCTTGCCGCTGGCGGCAAAGCCGGACGATCATGCCATTGCTGATCAAGCAGGTTTTCATGGTGACAAACAAGCGTTCCACCCGCGGCAAGAACCGATTTCTCAAAGCGCCTAAAGCCTGAAACCGTGACCAACCTGCCGTCAATGGCAATGATTGCACCATTGGCTAGCCCTGCTGTTTTCAGCCAATCTTCGCATGTCACATCGGGGATTGTGTTGCAATCCCAATCGGCCGAATTGGTTTGTGCGGGCATTTGCAAACTATAGCGGCCATCACTAAACAACCCTGCCCGATCGCCAAGCACCACCGCAAAGCCAGCCGATCCGGTAAATCCGGACAAATAGGCAAGCCGTTCATCACCGGCTGGCACTTCTTCGCCCTGATACATATCTTCGCGGCCAATAATCCAGCCATCAAATCCAGCCGCAGCCATTGAGCTGCGCAGCGTTTCTAACCGCTTGGCGCGGGTTTGATCCTGCTGGCTCACCGTTCGCCCCATAATTGCGGCATTGTGCCTGCTGCCGATGGCCGCATGATGATTGTTGTCCAATCACCAATCCGGATTCGGTGCCACACACGAAGCCGCTGTTGCCGATAGGCCGCCTCAACCGCGGTTGCCTGTCCATTTAGGATACCTGACAAAATAAGCCACCCACCCTTGGCCAATCGCGGCGCAAGATCGGGTGCCATCCGGCATAGCGGCCCTGCCAGAATATTGGCAAGCACCAAATCATAGGGCGCGTGGTTGCAAACAATGCGACTGCCAAATCCTTGCGAAACGGCAAGCCGCATTTTGACCGGTGCAATGGCATTCAGCGCCCGATTATGCGCCGCAACCCGAACCGCAACCGGATCATTATCAGCCGCAATTGTCTGGCAGGATGGCCAAAGCCGCGATGCCGCCATCGCCAGAATTGCCGACCCACAGCCCATATCGAGAACCCGCCGCGGGGCAATGCGCCGGATCATCTGTATGGCGCGCAAACAGCCTTCGGTTGTCGGATGCGTTCCCGAACCAAAGGCCAAGGCAGCATCAATCAACAAAGGCAGGCTCGCCGCCGGACGGGGCGTGGTGACATGACTTCCATAAACCCAGAAACGGCCAATATGCAATGGCGGAAAGGCAGCACGATTTTCGGCAAGCCAATCGCGCTGTTCAACCGGTAATACGGTGATTGGCACTGGAGTAATCGATTCATGCTGATAAAGCGGTGCCAGCATCTGATCAATCATGGCCGCATCAGGGGTGAATGTGAACAGGGCTTCGATCTGCCAATTGCCAGCATCATCGCGCTGGAATGATGTGGCGGCGCTGTCTAAAAGCTCGCTAAAAACACCTTCAAAGGCAGCCATTGCCCGATCATCAAGCCGCGCCGGCAGGGTTAAAACGACGGATTGAAGTGCGGTCATGGCTTGCTCACAAATCCTGAAACCACTTTTTTATGGCCTGCTTTATCAAACGCAATCAATAGCTTGTCTCCATCAATTGTCAAAATATTGCCCATGCCAAATTTCTGGTGAAACACACGGTCGCCGGTTGTAAATTCGGTCTTGTTATTGGCTGGCTCCCAATTGCCCTCAGCCGGTTCGGCGCGCCGCGCCGCCATCCGTCGCCACCCCGCACCATAGCCGCCAGCCCCATAGCCGCCATTCGCGCCAAAGCCATTTGTACCCAACGCATCACCAAGCCGGGCCGCGGTCACACGGCCAAGACCCATGCCTTGTTCCCTATCTTCAATGATATTTTCGGGCGGCAATTCCTGAACAAAGCGTGATGGAATTGACGATTGCCATTGGCCATGAATCCGCCGGCTATTGGCAAAGCTGATGAAAAGATCACGCCGCGCCCGGGTGATGCCAACATAGGCCAAACGGCGTTCTTCTTCGAGACCAACAGCGCCATTTTCATCCATTGTGCGTTGGCTTGGGAAAACCCCTTCTTCCCAGCCGGGTAAAAACACCGCATCAAATTCCAGCCCTTTTGCCGCATGAAGCGTCATCAGCGTCACCTCGCCATGTTCAGGATCGGCATCACCATCGGTAACAAGTGCGATATGTTCCAAAAACCCCTGAAGCGAGTCAAAATCCTGCATCGCATTGATTAATTCGGTCAAATTTTCCAGCCGGCCTTCGGCATCAGGCGATTTATCAAGCTGCCACATTTGCGTATAGCCCGACTCATCAAGCACCATTTTGGCCAGATCAGCGTGATGCGTTGATCCGGCAAGATCGCGCCAACGTTTGATATCCTGCACAAAACTACCAAGCGCATGACGCGCCGCAGGGCGCAATTCTTCGGTTTGCACAAGATCAATCGCCGCCGCCAAAAGCGGCTTGTCCGACGACCGCGCCTGAATATGAACCGCCTGTAAGCTAGCCGTGCCAAGGCCGCGTTTCGGCGTATTGATAATCCGCTCGAACGCCAGATCATCGGCGGGTTGTGCGATAAGCCGCAAATAGGCAATGGCATCGCGAATTTCTGCGCGTTCATAAAACCGCGCACCAACCACCCGATAAGGAAGGCCAATCGCGATAAACCGTTCTTCAAATTCACGGGTTTGAAATCCGGCCCGAACCAGAACGGCAATTTGCGAGAGATGAACGCCATCTTTCATCATTGTTTCAATCTGGCTGGCGATATTTCGCGCCTCGTCAGGCCCATCCCAATAGCCATTGACCCGCAGTTTTTCGCCGTCATCCGCCGATGTATATAAGGTTTTGCCAAGCCGCGTTTCATTACGCGCAATGATTTTGGACGCCGCTGCCAGAATATGACCGGTTGACCGGTAATTTTCTTCAAGCCGAACCGTCTTGGCACCGCTGAAGTCGCTTTCAAAGCGTAAAATATTGCCAACTTCGGCACCACGCCAGCCATAGATCGACTGATCATCATCGCCAACACAGCAAAGATTGTTCCGGTTGCCGGTCAATAGCCGCAACCAAAGATATTGCGAAACATTCGTATCTTGATATTCATCAACCATAATGTGGGTGATGCGGTTTTGATAATCGGCCAAAACATCGGCATGGGTGGTGAAAATGCTCAGCATATGAAGCAGCAAATCACCAAAATCGACAGCATTCAATGTAATAAGGCGCTTTTGATAGCGTTCATAAAGCGACCGAACACGGCCATTGGCAATATCACCTGCCTCGGCGAGCCCCACTTTTTCTGGCGTCAGGCCGCGGTCTTTCCACCGCGAAATCACCCCGCCAAGCATCCGCGCTGGCCAGCGTTTGGGATCGATATCTTCGGCTTCCATCAATTGTTTCAGCAGTCTGATCTGATCATCGGTATCGAGAATGGTAAAATCAGACCGCAAACCAACAAGATCGGCATGGCGGCGCAACATTTTGGCAGCAAGCGCATGAAAGGTGCCAAGCCATACTTGCTCGGCCATCGGCCCAACCAGACCAGCAACGCGCAATTTCATCTCGCGTGCAGCCTTGTTGGTAAAGGTCACTGCCAGAATATTCCACGGCTTTGCGGTACCGCTGGCAACCAATTCAGCAAGGCGCGAGGTCAAAACACGCGTTTTACCGGTACCGGCACCCGACAAAACCAGCAATGGCCCATCAAGGGTTTTCACAGCTTCGCTTTGTGCCGTATTAAGCCCATCAAGCCATGGGCTGGCTGGTGTTTTTACAAGTTCGTTCATGATGTGTTCAAACTCGCAAATGCAGATGGGTGGGTCAATCGCAATGCGATGTCTTTGGTCACTTATTTTTTCATAATTTTGCCAGATTGCTATTCGCAAAATGCCGAATTATTTTTGCATTCAACCTTTATTGCGATATGTTGAAGGACGAACTCCGCAACCCATGAATGGACAGCTATGTTTGCCTTATTAAAACGCAGCCGGAACCGCATTTCAGCCGCCCCCTTTGCGGCTAT
>Ga0213869_10000199_pt1 | contig 49167 bp, 69 predicted proteins | sample PICome_10_FD_160083 | JGI IMG/M metagenome (GOLD analysis project Ga0213869, IMG submission 160083) | Coastal seawater microbial communities near Pivers Island, North Carolina, United States - PICO132 | ecosystem: Environmental > Aquatic > Marine > Coastal | place: USA: North Carolina...
AAATCCAAAGACAACTTAAAGCTATGGAAGCTGCTGGAATTAGCGGAGCTAAAGGTAATACTTGGATGGGTTCTTTAAACATGACTGGTCCTGATGGGGTCTCAGTTGTTGCACAAGCTATGCAACAAGAAGGTCAACCTCTTAAATACTTTGATGAGGTAAACAATAAATGGAAATTGCCTTCAGAAGATGGTTTTAGTAATGCAATTAGAACTACTACTAGCGACTCAAGTACTAAGTTTGGTGCTGCAGATATGAGGGAATATACTGAAGAGGATCTTTTAGCTAACGATGGTAAGGGTTACGTTAAAAATATACCCGGTGCTAGTCAAGTTACTATATCTGGAGTTCCAATAATACCAGAAGAAAATTCATCAATGAGTGACAAATCTGGTATGGCTAAAAACTCAGTTAAATCATTAATGCATATGTGGGATTTAATTGAAGACCCAAGAGTTAGAGAAGAAGTATTTAGTTTACAAGAAAAGTTCTTTGAAGACATGGGTAGGAAAGCAGATGAAGGACCTATTAGAGCTGCATTTAGTACTTTTATTTCTCAAGAAGGAAGTCCTGTTGCAAAAATATGGTTTAATAATTTAAACACATTGATAACAGGTAAACTTAGAAGAGAAACAGGAGCTGCTTATAATAAAGAAGAATTAGTAAACACCATGAAATTTTTCCCAGATGCATCTCTTATGCCTTACAATTATGATGAACTTTCAGATACAGAAAAAGATAAATATGATAAGGGTATAACAGCTAGAATGCTTTCTGCTCAACAATGGATATTGACTGATATGGAAGCTTTTAATGCATACCCTTATGTAGAAGGTCTTGTCACTGGAGTTTATAAACCAGATAATTTGTGGATTGCTACAAGAGATGCAAATAAAGAAGTAATTAATGCATCTTATGTCTCTAAGGATGCAAATGATTTTATAAGAAATAATGCAAATTAATAGTAGGAGATAATTATGTCGGCACAATATACAAAGCAAGAATTACAAACAGCGTTGGAAAAGGCAAAATTAAATCCTCAAGAAAATGCTTCTATTATTGGAGAAATTACTGCAATGATAGAGACTGGTAGATATAAACAAAACCAGTCTGCTGGAAATCTTATATATGATCAATTAAATCAAGATGATGATTACAACCAAGCATTAAAGTCATTTTATAAAGCCAACCCTGAGACAGGGGAGGCTATGACCGCTGTTGGTCAATCAGTTGAGTATGATAGTGATGGTAATGCAATTGGGGATTCAGAGTTTTTAAAAGAAAAAAGTTTTGAATTGTTTAACTCTGTAATGATGAATGAGATTAATTTAATTAATTTCGGTAGTCAACTTAGTAAAATGTCCCAGAGTGAAAGAGATAATATAGCGAAACTGTATGATGTTTACGAAAGAACTAAGATGACAGGGGAAGGCTCTAGACCTTTAAAAGAGCAATTAAAAGATGGACTTCATATGTTATATGCCCCATCTACTTATGTTGGTGGTGGGTTTGTAACAAGACCTATGCAAAAAGTAGCTTACAAAAAAGCTATGAAAAAAATGCTTAGTGGTGGTTTATCTAAATTAAGCGACCCTGAAAAAGAGGTTATTAAAAAAGCTACTGTTTCTTATGCTAAAAGATCTGGAGTTGTTGGTGCTGGCTATACAGGTGCCTTTGATGCCGGTATACAAAAAAATGTTGAAATGGGACTAGACCCAGACCAAGAGTTTGATGCTGGCAGGACTGCAAAAATGACTGCAGCTGGTTTTGGTATGGGTTGGGCTTTAAGTAAAGCTCCAAAAGTTGCAGGTCAAGTACTAAGGGCACCGGGAGCTTTAGTTAATAAAGGTGTAGCTAATGCCTATAATTTTGGAACTTCACCAGTTCAAACTACAGGTGATGCTGTTATGAAAGCTTTTGGTGGTAAAAAAGCTGCAAGAGCTCAGGTTGTTACAGAAGGCACCGAAGCGTTTGGATTAAAAGCAGATCAGACAGATGTTTCTGGACATGGTTTAAACATGCAAAGTCAGGTTAAAAATGCATCTCAACAAGCGTTTAATAATTTTAAACAAAGATTTGATAGTCTCGGAGATTTAGCTGTAGATGATGTGTCTATTCTTAAATCAATAAATTTAATTGAAGAGCAATTACCTACATATAAGGGTTTAAACAATATTAAAAGAAAAGTTGCAGAGGGGACTATAACACCAACTCAAGCTTTAAGAAAAATAAGGTCTAAGTTAGGTTTAGCACTAAAAAACTCAAAAAACCCTAACAACCCATTACATGATTTTAAAGATGATTTAGTAGATATTAATACGAAAGTAAGAGATTATATGTCTAATTCTGCAAAAAGAAGCGGTAAGTTTGACGAGTTTAAAGCTATTGATGATGATTATGCAGATTTTATTGATGTTAATAATCATAAAGAAGTTCAAAAATTAATGGCTGACGAGTCTTCTAAAACAGTAGACACTTTAAGAAATTTAGGAAAATCGTCTCAAGATAATATAAACAAACTAGAAGAGCATATAAAAAGATTAGACACACTTGCTAAGTTTTCTTCAGAAACTGTTGACGGTCAAGTTGTTCCTAATCAATCTTTGATAGACTCTAACATGCAAGCAATGAGAGCAATTGTTGGCGAGCAAATGTTTAAAGGTGAATCAGGTGCAGGTCTAAACGCATACTTAGGTACTGATCAAGGTCGTAAAGTTTTAGGTAAAATATTTGAAGGTAAAGAAGATACTATTAAAAGACTTTCAGACATTAGACAAAACTCTCAAGATAAAGGCGATATGGGTATTTTTGCTATGAGAATTTTAACCGGTGTTGGTACTGTTGCTTTCGGAGCTACTGGTCAAGTATCAAGTGCATTAGCCACTGGTGGTGCCTTTGTGGGTATGGAAGCTTTACTTAGATCCCCATGGTTTAGAAGGGCAGCTGCAAATACGTTTGCCAGAAGTCCTACAAAAAGTTTAGCTGAGAAAATTAAGCTATCTAAAATTTTAGAAAAAAGAGGTTATTCTGTAAGAGATACAAACACTATAATGAAAACATTAGTAGGTGCCGCAGCTTGGTCTGCTATACTTGCAGATGAAGAAAGAAGGGTAGCTGTTAGAAGGTCTCCTCAAGCTGCTGCAAATGCTTTTGCTAACTCTTGGATAGGAAAATTAGCTTTAGACAATGTGTACACAAAAGGAGCCATTGGGGGAATCTCAGAGGCTATAGGATCTACAGGTGAGGCTATAGATGAAAAAGTCTTTAAACCGACCTTTGACACAGTAACAAATTTACTAATCTCAGATAATTAGGAGAAATTATGTCGCTATCAATATTTGTAAATGGTTTAGCAAGAAATATGACTAAAAGACTTGCTAAGGCTGTTCACGATAACAACGCAATTGAAGTTAGGAAAATTAAAAAAGCTTTAGAGAATCCTGAAAAATTACATGATGATGTAAAGAAGTTACATGAAAAATATAAAAACGGAGAAACTCTTGAAGATGTAAATAGGGAAATAGATGAGACACTTATAGATGGACCTACTGTTGTACAAAGGTTAAAAAAATTAGGTACCCATGATCCTAAAAACGAAAACCCTGAGACTTCTGGTTTTAAACCAAAAACCCTTAGAGATATACAAGAGCACAATACTTTTAAAAAAGAAGTTGTTGATATTGATCATTTAATTTCTGAAAGCCCTGAACTTAAAGGTTACGTTGACAAACCTGACGTACCAAACAATAGAAATATTGCATCTTTTGGAGACCCTATAGATCCAATACAACCTATTGTAGACAAGAACGGGTCAGTAAGAGATGGTCTTAATAGACTTAAACAAGTTAAACTTGATAAAGATAATAAAGTAGGTGATGGTAAAGTAACAATTCTTCGTGGAACTTCTGTTCTTAAAGACAATGCAGACGGTGAAGTTATAAAAAGAATTAGTATGTTTGCTAATAATTTAAGATCAAAAATTGACGCTGATTTTAAAACAAAAAAAGACGATCAAGGTATTTTGTTAAAAAAAGGCACTGTTAATAAAGCTAGTATGAAAGATATGAAGTTTGCATTACCTGTAACTTCATTTGCTAGGATACTACAAAAAGCAACTAAAAATAATAAAGAGTTAGCCACTGATGATGAAATGTTAGTTGGATTTGCTGTAGATGTGTTAAGGGCTGCTAAAAATAATAAAGGTGGTCGTCCCGGAAAAAAACTTACAGAGATAGCAGAAGATGGATCAGTAAGAGTCACAACTGCTAAAAACATGAACGAGTTGGCTAAGGAAATAGGTGAAGCTGCAATGATTCGTTTGTTATCTAATAGTGGAGCTACTGTATCTCCTGATGAGCAAAGGATTTTTGGAAGATATTTGCTAGAGTTTGGGAGAGGCAATTTTGGAGGGGATGTTGGAGACTCTGCTATAAGATTACCAAATGACAGTTCTGAATTAAAAGGTTATCATCTTTTAAAAACAAACGATGACATAGTGCAGGCTGGAAAAAGTGATGTTAGGGAAAGTGTAAGTGTAACTACTTCTGATCAGTTTGATTTTTGGGCAAAAGGTGGTGGTTTAAAAAATGCAGCAGGTGAATATGAATCTGGTCATGGCGGTAATAGTTTTTTAGATTTGTTCCCTGAGACTAGAAGTGTTAAATCATGGGCTATTAAACATCATGGTAATTGGGTTGTTGACGAATACGGGAATGTTGTTAAAGGTCCTGCTGGTATAGATATTACTCAAATGATAGGTGGAGGAAAAGGTTTAACAAGTGAAACAATTAACAGTGCTGAAGTTTTAAATATACTGGGAAACCGAAAAATAGGAATTGATCCTGTTAAGTTTGAATACTGGCAACATCTAGGAGAAAGAGGTTTATTAGATGACACTGGGATGGACTCAGAAGCATTAAATGCTGCTGTTAAAAAACATAAGTTATCTACAGAACAGGAAAATATTTTATTCTCTTATTATGAAAAACTGAAAAATTTAAAAAGCGAGTTTAATGAGAGAGAGAATAAAGCTAGAAGAGAGGCTGGAAAACCAGAATTAACTGGTATTCAAATGCAAAATTTTGGAATTGGTAAGCATTTGAGAACAGAACTTAAAGATCTTTATTATAAAAAAGGAAAGGGAAAAAACCCACCTACTGGAGAAAAAGTAGATCTTGATAACTCTGTTGGATCTTATACAGCTGATAATGATAACTTTTTAAAAGCATTACAGATGGTAAGTGGGGATGTTAAAACTATACCTCTTTTAAATGTCAGCAGAAGATCTAGATTTAAAAAAATAAGAAGAGAAATAAAATCTAGATTTAGAATGGACCCTGTGTCTAAAATGTCAAACGGAGCTGAGGGTTATTTACCTTACATGATAGATAGTAGAGGTAGGGTATATCCTGTAGATTCTAGTGGGGCTAATTTGTTAACTGGTGGTTCCCAAAGGTTTATGCATTCTGCACCTAAAAGTCTTGCAAAACCAATAGCTTACAATGATGAAGCTTTTCATTCTCTTGTTGATGATTTTTTAAGATTTGAAGAAAATCCTTTTTCTGGATCTATAGATGATTTAGGTAAAGGTAAATCTAGTGATTTAGAGAGATGGAAATATTGGTCTTTAAATAAAGATAAATATCTTAAAAGAGGAGGAGATTTGTTAAAAGCCTCTGAAGACTCTATCGCTGCTAAGAATAAAAAACAGAGAGATAAAATTTGGAATAATTGGAAAAAAAGTAATCCTTGGCTTAAAAAAATAAAAGATCAAGGACCGTATTTATCTAATTTAATTGAGATAGCTAAAATAAAAAAAGCTTATGATAAAGGTGAGGTTTACAACACTACTCAATTGATAGAGTTAGATGCATCAGCTTCCGGGTCACAGCACATAAGTGCCCAATATGGTGATGTTAGAACTTTGTGGTCAACTAATGTCTACTCTCAAAAATACGGAAAAGCTAAACAATTTTTAACGCAAGAAGAAAAACAAATGCTTTTAGAAGGGGTATCCCCTGATGCTGCTGCTAGAGATTTGTATACAGATGTTCAAGTATTTTATAAAAAAACTTTTGAAAAAGAATTAAACAGTCTAAAAGATACTGATCCTAAATTAGCTGCTATTTATCAAGAACTTACCGATAAGTATATACAAGTAGGGAGAAGTACTACAAAACCTATAGTAATGAAAGTACCATACGGTGCTGGAATGCTAAGGTTAAGAAAAAGTTTAGAGTCTCTTTTAAAAGGTAAAGATAGGCTTGAAATAATGGAAAACTATAAAAATGTTGTAGATGATTCTACAACTTTACATCAAAAATTTATGGATTTTCATTGGAAAGCTATGAAAAATGCTTTAGAGGACGGTCTTGATACGCAATATGAGTTTAGAAGGTTTAATTCTGTTGTTGCTAAAATTTACCAAGAATCTGCTGGTACTTTAGGGGGTGCATCTAGAAAACCTTATGTTATAAACGCCCCAACAGGTGGTAAAACAGATTTAACATCTTATGCATCACAACAGTATAGAACTTATGAGTGGATAGAGAATAAATACTTACCAAACTATACTCAGGAAGGTCAAGTTATAAAAGACAAAGGTGTTGTTAGAATTCAAAAAACAGGACCAGAGGCTGGACAGCCTGCAAAAAGAAATCCTAGGACAAAAGTTAACACTGATTCTTTAATTTCTATATCTGTCGATGATCCAAGAGCTAGAGAAATAGTTGCAAGTACACCTGAAAAAGAATTGCAAAAGAGAGGAATTACTTATGAAGATCTAGACGAGTTTGCAATAAAAGGTTTACTTCCTCAAGAATCTCCTTTTATTGGAAAGGGTGCTAAAACTATGGGAACATCGTTGGCACCTAATGTAACTCATCAAGTAGATGCTGGGTATCTAAATCAGTTAGTTATAAAACTGGATGAAGCTGGTATTCCTGTTTATGTAGTTCATGACGCTTTTTTTGTATTACCTACTGATGTTAAAAAGACTAAAGAAATTGCAGGTCAGGTTTTTATAGACATGCATAACAATTACAATCTTAGGGAAGAAATGATAAAAGGTTTAGCAAAATCTCTTGACATTTCTTATAAAGATGCTCTTGACAAGGTTAACGATAAGATGATGAATCCTAATGAACTAGAGTTGATTAGAGGAATATTACCCTACCCCGAAGGTGCTTTAAGAAGAAAATCTAAAGGAGAGTTAGGAAGTCCTGAAAATTTAATGTCTTATCAACCTGAAGGTGTTAACATATCATCTCCAGATGAAGTCACAACTAGTAATGTAATTATAGGAGGCTAATATGGCTACAAACAAAGGTGAGTATAAAGATCATAATATCTTATCAGCTATGGGTATAACAGATATAGAGCTTTTAAGAGAACACGGTGGACCTGAGAAGTATGCAGGTACAAATAAGTGTAATACTTGGATGATCAACAACGAGTATAAAGAAAACTTAGCCGCTGGTATACCTGTTAAAGAATGCAATGCATTAAAAAGAGATGCACAAAAGACTTTAGCCGAAGTAAGGTTTATGAGAGGTTTCTAACCTCAAGCGAAAAAAAAGGTCGCAAAAAGACATTGATTGTCCAATTTGCGACCTTAATTTTTCTATGATTTAGTATCTGTAACTATCTCAGGTTTCTCTTTTTTATCTGATTTCTCAAAGGCACCGTTCTTAGCCTCTATTAAAAACCCAATAAGATTCCTTAATTCCTTATCTTCCAAAGGAATATCCTCTACTTCATAGATAGTAGTATTGACAACTGGTGATGTTACATCAGTTGTTTGTATAGTTACTTTTGCCATTACTTCCATAATTATTTCTCTTTTAAAATTTTATTTATAGTATTCTCCGTAAACCATCTAAAATTATTCTTAGATGCCCACTCACCATGTGTACACTTAGTACCATCTTTTCTTACCTTTGCTCTAGGCATAGGCGTTTTATGATTATAGAAAAGAAAAACTAACTCCGTACCAAAAGGAAGAGCGTCTCTAATAAAGAGATACTTACGAGCTTCTGCAGAATCCATGAACCTACCCTTGGCTTCAACCAGTATATCATCTGTTTTAAAATCAGGATGATAATGATGATCAACAGTGTAGGGTATCTTGTCAGGATGATATTCACAAGACGATAATATACCGTCCCTTAGCTCACCTTCCCACTTAGAGTCTGCATTTCTTACTTTAGTTTTCCAACGATTATTAGGCTTATATCCCATAAATCACTCCAGTTTTTCCCCATCTTCATCTAGACCTAGATGTTGCATTGTCATGCTTATTATAGACGAATGACACCACTCACAGAAAGTAACTGGGGTCATGCCAAAATAACCTTGGACACCACCACAATCGGGATCGTAGTCACTGCTACATATAGAGCATTCATCTTTTGGAATAAAAGCGTTGTTTATTTTCTCCAATCTGTCCTCCAGAGTCTTGGGTTGTCTTTCTTTTTTTTCTTTAACATTTGATAAAGCTTGGAAGTCCCATCCATTTGAACGAGACCCCAAGTTTTTTTAGTCGGAGTATTAGCCACCTATCCATCCTAGAAGTAGTGCCACTACAGCAATACCTAGAAAGATGGTTAGTGATTTATTTTCCAAAACTTTTTTTACTAAGTCTTGCATTTATACTCCTTATTTAGATAATTCGTTCGTTATGTCTTTATCTAGTAACTTCCAGATGATTCCAGCAGCAATAATTCCTGCTAGTCCAGCGTTACCTAAAGTCCAGACAATATTAAGTATAGAACCAATTACATCGCCAGTAAGGAATGCTACCTTCTGTCCGAATATAACTTGCAGTACAATTGATAAGCTTATTAACTTAATACCTACATCAATTGCGGCATCGGCTCCGTTCTTTATTTTATCTAACATTTTAACTCCTTTCGTTATTAAACATCACTATGCTTTTCTGCATAGTACATAAGCCCTTTAATCTTATCTGGGCTCTCCATGAGAAGTCCAAGTGCAGTGTTACAGTGGTGACACAATAGACCCCTGACCTTGCCAGTTTTGTGACAATGGTCTACATATAACTTGTGATCGTCATCTAGACCATACTGGCAATTCTCATTGGCGCAAGTACCTCCCTGCTTCTCAATAATCTTCTGCTTATCTTCAACAGAAAGATTATACCTCCACTTATCCATATAGCCGGGGTTAGATTCTTTGAAAGATTTGTTATATTTACTTCTACAATCTTTACAAACAGTACTAGGGTTAGTAGTATTTAACTGACTCTTGCTAAAATGGAAAGATTCTTTTAAATCTCCACAACTGCTACAAACTAGAATGTCTGGTTCGGACATTTAATTCCAACCAGAACATCCTAATGAATCGGCAGGTGTACATTCAAGCCTCTGGGCTTCATCAATCTTTGCCTCAAAAACAGCGCAACTTGCTAAAAAAATAGCTAGAACACAAACTAATAATAATTTCATTCCATCTCCTTCTCTTCTTCAACTAAGTCGACCATTTCACATATACTTCCTGTACATGCCAATGTCTTAGTGCCTACTGTAGTGTCCGTTAATTCGTATTGACTTATTAAGTTCCAATCTACAGACTTAGGCATTGTCTTAGCTAATTTATCATACTCTGTTTTAGTACAATCTTCATAAGGCGCTTGTTGGTATGAATGGTCTGAATGAGGTAAGAAGCTAACGCCACTTACTTCATCAAAATGCTTATAGACCCAAGAGCCTACCTCCATCCACTCATTCTCTCGGACACTGACTGTTACACTTGGTTTGTGCTCACAGTAGTATCTTTGATAAGTTAGCCATAATTCCAATTGCTCTATTGCACTTCTATCGTTCCTAAGTATTGCACCTTTAGGAGCTTTAGTAGGAAATGTAAAGACTTTAACACTATCAGGTTTCATTACATCAGCCTCACAGGGTATGCCTTGGTCTTCCATCAGTTGTGCAATAGGGTCTTTAGAATCTGCTCTTACCCTGCGGAAGTAATAGTCGTTATGTCTAGTATGAATGCCAGACGCTGAATCGACTAGTTGGCTTACTGTACCACTAGGTTTAATAGCAGTTGTTGCAGTGGCTTGGCTTATGCCTAATAAACCTGACCACTCTTTGTTAACTTTAACTGTTTCTTTGCGAAGATCTGATAAGAAATCTGGTAAGTTTCTTTTACCATAATAACCTCTGTCAGTATTACTGCCGTTCATAAATGAATTGTCCATAATGCCAGTAAGAGAAACACCAAGAAGCGCCTCTTCTTCTGTATTGTGAACCCATTTAGGGCGTAACCGCTTGATATTAGTCAGGGAAGCTTGGAATGTACCAAGTATAGTTGCCAACCTTACCTTTCTCATTATATCTTTTTGCGTATCTTCTGCTCTTATTACTACTTCAGTTAAGTTACAAAATTGACCATCTCTAAGAATAATTTCACTGCAAGGGTTACAACCAAAGTCATGCCCTGCATCTCTTCTTCCTATAGATGACACTTGCCTTACTGCGGCTTCTCTATTAAAAATGCCACGTTCACCTGATTTAGATTCATACAAAGATGTCCATTCTTTCATAAAAATACCCATATCAGGTTTCTCTGTATAACACACACTATTATTACTAAGTGCCATTTCTGGTGTATCGGTCCACCATTGACCACTCTTGGCATTACGCATGCGCTCATCAGTCAAATTACTTAGAGAAATCAATGCACTACGTCTAACACCACCAACGACAACAACCTCTGCAATCTTACACATCATTCGATGACACTCGTAGCTAGTAAGCTTTCTACCACCAGCATCCTTAAAGATGTTAGTAGCAAAATGGAACAAATCAATCAAAGGCTCTGGTCCACTGGCTCTACCACCAAATGTTTTAAGCCTAGATCCTTTAGGTCTTATCTTTGAAAAATCCCACTTAGGCATTTCACCATCATAAAGATAGGTAATAAGCTTACGGAATGCAGACTGCCATCCTTCTTTACTATCTTGTATAACTATGGTGTCTTCCACATCTACTAACTCTTCAGGAACTTTAGGTAATTTATTAACATGCTGTCTCTCAACACTGAAACCTACACCAGTGCCGTGCATTAAAACAAAAAGACACTCATCAAATGCTTTAGGATGGTCAACACTTAAATAAGCACAGTTATATCCAGCTATATGATTCTTAGCCAAAGCAGGACCAGCCGTCATCAACGCCCTCATACTTGGCATAACATCTAAACTAAGCACCGCTTCTTCTAATATTTTTCTAGTTTTAGGTACTAACTCTTGATTAGTATTTTCTTTTAAATGTTCTTCCATAAAATCAAAGTACCTAGCAACTGTTTCTTGCCATGTTTCTCTTCTATTCTTCTCTGGTAGCCATCTGGCATACCTGCTTAATGCTATAAAGTTTTGATAATCTGTCGCTAGTTTTTTCATATAATTTTTCCTCTATTAATGTGTGTTTATTTTAATCCTCTTTTGCTTCGGGCAATAGACCTAGCTTTTTAAGTTTATCAAAATATCTCTTATGGACATCTGAGTACATTCTGAATCCTTCGTAGTACTCAGTGTCCTCATCAAGCAAAGTATGAAATTTTGTTAATGCTTCAGCTAACTGCATAACATCCTTTCCTTTACTTGACTCTTCTTCTAGGCTTTCTTGTATGCAAGATCTGAGAAGCCTATTCTCAGTATTAAGTAGTTTATAGTTAATGAATGTCATACCAAGTTTTCCCTATCTTTGAATTACCAGACATTGGACAATCAAAGCCTAACCTTTGACCTGCTATCTTTGCAGACTCCTCTAATATTTTAGAAAGTTTATCTGCATCTTTTTTATCACATTCAAAGTTTTGCTCGTCATGCATAATTGCTAATAATTTACAATTTATGTTGTTTTTCTTAATAAGACCATCCGATACAATAGCCCACTCTTTTGCTAAGATTGCCTCATTGCCTTGTAACAGATAATTAAGAAGCTTATGTTCAGAGTCTACTTGTATCTTTCTACCATCTTGAGCAGTTATAAATCTGTTACCAGACCTATTAAACTCACTTATTAATTTATCTTGTAGTTTCTTTAAAAGAGGAAATGTTCTTAAAAACTTAGTCTTAAGTACAGTCCCTTCTTTTGATTTACCACCTACAATAGTTCCAAGTTTAGCGGCACTTGCTCCAAACAGAAATCCATAAATAAAAGTCTTAGCCTGACTTCTATCTTTTAAACCTGCGGCTTTCTGATTGACAGTGTGCACATCTGTACCATCTTCCTCTTTACCTGTCGTAACCGTATTTACATACCTAGGGTCTCCCATTGCGGCGGCTAATAACCTTAGCTGGGCAGAAGCTAAATCACAACCAACCAATACTTTATCCTTTGGTGCTATAAATATGCTTCTCATTTCCTTACCAAAAACAGCTTTTGCTCCGGGTACATTTACTAGATTCCTATGTGACATCCTCCCAGTAGCTGTTCCTAAAGTAAAAGGAACACATTCCAGCCTACCATCGTCTCTACAAACACCAAGCCAACCTCTATCTTTATTCTTTTGATTTTGTAAAGTGTTTCTTCTGTGTTGATATACTGCGTGTAAAGCTATCTCTTGACCAAGATCACCTTGTATCGAATTGTAGGAATCTTCGGTTAACTTCGCTGAAGTTCTTACAACGCTACCGTCCTCAGCTCTTTTAGTGTTCCATTCTGTAGGCTTCCAACCGTGTTTAAACAGTAATTTCTTAACCTCAGCAGTCTGTGTAAGCTTTGCAGGGGTAATCTCAACTCTACAATATGGACCATTTACTTGTAAACCTTTAGTGTTGTTTATGTAATCAACGCAATCGTAACCTTCAAACCAGTCTTGTATGTGCTTATGTAGTTTCCCAGCTTTAGTCCATTTAGGGGTAACTGGTTTTCTCAACTGTTTACCGCCCACTAGATCTTTCTGATAATCAACACCCTTAGTCTTTAGTATAGTATTACACTCGGCATTACTAATCCAAAAGTCAGGACACTTTATTATAGGTGGCATCAAAGGTTCAATCTTATCTTTAAGTTTATCTATCTCAACAGTTAAGAAAGCTATATGCTTATCAGCAAGACTCCTGTCAACTAACCATCCATTCTTGACCTGTTTAGCACTTATCTTAGCTATCCTAAACTCACGATTTAATACCTCTTTTGGTACACCAGACTCTTTAAACTCTCTTAACAGTGAGTGAAACACCCTTACATTAATAAGCACATCTTGCTCACATCTGTTTAGCATTGACTTTTCAAACATCAGCCATTGACCTTGTGATGGTTTTAAAACACCAAAATGTTCGCCCCACATCTCAAGACCATGTCTACCTTTGTATCTTCCTAAAGTCCTGTTGAAGTTCAACAACTGGCTCATAAGAAAAGTATCTATAAGTCTAGCCTTTGTCTTAAATTTAAATAGTTTTTGTAACAGAGGTATGTCGTACATAATTATGTTGTGACCTATTAGTTCATCAGCATTGGCTAGAAAATCAAGACCCTCCTTTACAGAAGGGCATTCATCACTATTGTCTGAGAAAGTAATAGTCTCTTTACTAATTATGTCATAAGTAGATATACACCAAACAGTTGTAGCATCATTAACAAAACCGTTAGACTCTACATCAAAAACCAACTTCTTCATGACCATTTTCCAAACAAAAGTTTAAACTGCTCAGTTGTTAAGTCCTTGTAAGTGTCTTCAAAGTAATTCTTATGACCTCTTTCTTTTTTCATGAATACAGTGGGTTTTGCCAACTCTTCATAGTCTCTGGTCTTTTGTAACCTAACCCATGTTGTCTTCTTACTAACACCAGTTAATGCCATTATCTCATCTATAGTCAAGACCCTGCCATCATCTAATGTATAAAATTTTCTTTCAGTACTCATAACTCTCCTCCACAGTGAATTATTGAAACTCAGAAGGTGTACTATGTAAACGACCTGTAATGTTATCATACCTTGCAGAACCTGCTGGACCTGTATGTCCTGTAAACCTGTTCTTTAGCACTGATATTCCAACCCTCTGCCGTTCACCCTCGTCCTCCGAGTATTTATTTCTAGAAAAACCGATAATTTGAAATGCTATCTGTTTTAAACTTCCTGACCCTTTTAATGAGTCCTCAGTTATAGATGCACCCTCTTCAAAAGTCTTACTACCACCACTGGTTTTCCTCAAATGTGAGACCACTCCAATCCAAACATCGTGCTTCTTACACAACTTCAATAGATCTGACATAGCTTTGTCCATAGCTTCGTTTACATTACCATCAACCTCACTAACTGCTATAGTTATGTGGTCTAGAAATATAAACTTACAGCCAGATGCCGCCATAAATTCTATCTTATCCATAAGAGACGAGTCACTTACAGAGCCCTGATGGTCTAATAATAAAAGACGACCTGAACCTGCAACATCCTCCCATGCTTTAGAGCCTTCTGCTCCTGAGCGGTCAAATTCTACGTCTGGTAGGTTTATTCTCTTGTTGAGGTGTACCCCAATGATTCCATCTAAAGTCTCCCGTATGGACTCCTCAAGGGACACTACGCCAATTTGATAGTCTGTTGTCATAATAAGATGATAAATATCCTCTTTGACAAAAGTTGACTTACCAGACCCTGTTCCTGCAGTAAATATAGTTAACTCGCCAGTCCTCCTGCCGTATGTCATCTTATTGACATTGGCAAAACAATCGGGGTAAGGCACAGAGTCTTCTCTTCTGTCCTCATTAAACAAATCCCAAGTGTCAGCAGAATTCACAATCCCTGCAGGAGAATACATCTCAGCATTCCATATTGCTTTCTCTAGTTCGTAAGTCTTATCTGCAACTAAGTAATCAGAAGCATCTTTACCGTATCTACCTAAAGCACCAATCTTAGCCTTACCAGTTCTGACTAACCTAGCACAAGCTTTTGCACCATCTCTTCCTGCCTCGTCGTGGTCAAATAAAAACACGACCTCTTCAAAAGAGTTAAGGTAATCCAAGTTAGAAACGACTTGTTTGTATGCCCCTTGGGCTCCATTGATAACTGATACAACTGCCCACTCTTGTTTCTTATCTTTCCAAACCTGTTGGATAGACATTGCATCAAGTGCGCCCTCTGTAACAACAATTCTTTTGCAAGAGCCGGGGGCAAATTTAGACTGTCCAAAGAACTCATTTTTGTTCTTAACGGATCCTATTGCTAGAAACCTTTTAGCGTCTAAATCTCTACGCTCATAACCTACTACCTTACCTTTGTTGGTTATAGGGTAATAATGGTATTTAATAGTCTTACCATCTTCCTCAGAGTAACCTACTTTAACACCGTAGAGTTCTGAAATATCTTTTGTTATCTTACGTTCACGAAAACCTCGCACTGGATAATCTTTTATATCATCAATAGACTCTACAATGTTCTTAAACTCTTTTGGTGTCTTCTCAACAGCAGAATTATCGTCATTGTATATTCCTGTATCTTCACAGCCAAAACAATAGTAAGTCATCTTATCACCGTTGTCGTAAACAGCTTTATTGTCTCTAGAACCACAAGCTTCACAAGACTCGTGCCTTACAAAAACACCCTCTTGATTATTTTCTGTATTTTTCATTTTTCCTCCATAGAAAAATAAAGGTCAATAAAGACCTTTGATTGTGAAAATAATGTCTATCGATACCCCTCATAGAAGAGTATCTGTAGACACTACTGTTAATTAGTAATCGTCACTATCTTCGAAGTTTAAATCCATATCTTCTTTCTTAGGTTTATTAAACTCCGAACCTGAATCTAAAGAACCAAACTCTGAACCTGCAGGGTCTGACTTTTCGTAAGGTATTAGATTAGTAACAAGCACATTTTTTAAACTCATAGATTTGCCCTTTTGACCTTTATAATCCCAGTCATAGGTGTCAAATGATACAGTACCAGTAGAACCATTACCGATAATAACACCAGCTAAGGGTTTAATAGTTCCTGTGTCTGTCTTAGTAAAAACACCGGGAGGCGATAAATCCTTGCCTGCTGAAGTTTTTGCATTTTGTTTAAAAGTTACTTTGTATTGCCCAGTCTCATTACCATCTGCATCCTCTACAGGTCGCAAAGATCTAATAAGACCATTCTTTTTAAACTTCTCTGCTACTTTCTTATCAACATAAGCTGTAACAGACCATTGAAGTTTCTCAAAGTTTTCTTGTGGGTTATCAGGGTCTAGAAAACACCAGTTCAACTCCACATCTTCTACTAAATTAGCCATTTATTTCCTCCTTCTCTAGCTTATTTGTAAACAAAGGTAGTTCCCACATTTGTCCGACTTTACGTCTCATCCAAAGTAGTCTACCCATCTCTAACATTACATCATCAGAATTGTAATCATAGGAACTCCTATACAAATCTCTAATAATATTCCAAGCATCATCAATATCTTCATTATCTGATAATATCTTCTTAGCTTTTACAGGACCAATCTTAGGAACACCCTGTATATTGTCAACTTGGTCACCTGCTAACATTTGGTATTGGAAATGTCTTATACCATCATATTCGGTAACGTAGCTTAACTCTTCTCTTTTAAAATCATACTTTGCACCGGGAACAATCCACAAATCTTTATCTATAGTACAAATAATAGTGTTGTCAATATCTTTTGATTGAGCAATGCCTAAAGTATCATCAGCTTCCTCATCAACAGACACCTTTGCACCCATGACTTCTGTTAAATAGTCTCTCACTTTTTGATAATAGAAAGGCTTCTCACCTTTTCTGTTACCTTTGTAAGGTTTTGTCACTGCAATCTCTTTTCTGAAATTAGTATGTCCTGACAAATGCAATTCATACTCAGTCGACTTTGACTTATTAACAACACTGTCTATAAAATCATTTATAAACTCAACACATTCTGCCCAAGGCTCAAGAACTATCTTACCTTGTATTACCCTGTAAGGTGATTCTTCACCCTCAATCGCTTGTGTTTGCCACAATGCATTTATATCCTCCAGACCATCTAAAGCATGACGTTTGCTGTCGTACTCTTTGATACTTTCATTATCTTTATCAACTACATCATAATAGTTGGTTTGACAATGATTAGATGCCCAATAGACAATTATGTCAGCGTCAATTAAAGCAATCATGATTTATCCTCACTGTAAAGTTTCTCAATCTCATGCAATCTTAGACCTATTATACGATTTATGTAAAAAACCGCTTTTTCTAAGTCTTGTATAGGGTCTTTTTTCTTGTTGAACCTAATTAAATACTTTAATGCACTACCCATTGAAAATGCTTCTAGACCTTCAAGGTCTTGCGTAACATCTTCTATTATCTCTAACGCTTCTATCTTTCCTGAAGTGTAATGTTGTGGGTGATTTACCTCATCATTCTTCTTCATCCTCTGTTTCCTCCATTTGTTCAGAATCTGGATCAAACGCATCGGCATTTTCATTGAAATACCATGAGTCTTCCTCGTCATCATCTGATTCACCTATAAAATGAATCAACTTGTCAATTGCTTCTGGGTCACCCGGAGATAATCCATACATATCACACAATTCTTTAAATTCACTTGCCATTTTGCTCTCCTCTAGCGAACCATCCTCTATAAGATGTCATATAATTAAGATATTATGTATTTAGAATCTAGAATCTCTTCCATGTCTAAATCACCATAATTCTCTATCCCTACTTCAGACAATCCTAAAGAATGTAAAGTATTACCAAGTTGGTCTACTTCAAATATCTCTTTAAACACATCCTTAAACACCATTAGTAACAAATCCATGTTCTCTGCATTTACTGAGAACTGGTCATGAATCATCATAAAGTCACTTAAGCCCAACTCTGCTAATCTTGCAATTACCATAGCTAACAAAGATGCATCTTGAGAGTGTACAAAGTTTGCACTTATACCTCTCTCATGGTCAGTCTTTCTTGCTTCGCTTAAGAAAACTTGATAGCTAAGTTTTACAGGTCTGCTTGCAAACATACAATTGACTCTTTTTATAGAAGTCTTTGCATAATTTTGAAACGCTGTAAACCCTGTTGCTGTTTTCCAAGTTATCATTGGAGTTGCTGTGTTATTGTCTAGGTAAGTACAAACTGCCCTTTTAAGTAAATCCTTGGCTTCTGTTTGTCTTGGAAAAGCTAACCGCACACCATCGAAAATAGCAGTACCTATATAGGCAGAATCATCGTAAGTCATTTCTGATAACAAATCATAGCCATGGTCTCTTCTATCCTCAAAAGTTTGGTCTTGTATACAACCTTTTCCTGCATCATAGTAATATGACATAGTAGGTCTTTTACAAAGTTTTCTCCAAGCCTTGTCGCCTAGGTTTTCGAACTCTTTATAAGAGAAGCCATTGTCCAGAACAGATCTAGCTATAACCATGTAAGCGTCACCAATCTCCTTGTTAGGATGTTTAATAACATTAGTTTCTTCAGCGCCAGACCTGTCTCTGGTCATTGCTGAGAGTATCTGAAGACCTGAGTTGGTTGCATCTAGACCTATTGGTAAATGACACATATAGTCGTCTACCCCCTGCTCTTCGAGTCGCTTCCATTCAAGACATGCAGATATTAACTGAAACTTAGTTTTCTTGTCAGTGCTAAATTGGTTAAGCCATTCAGAATTGTAGGGGTCTTTAGATGCTTTTAAAATCTCATCCATCCAGACATATGTCCAGAGAACTCTATCATCTAAAGAAATCTTGTCCTCACCTGCACAATTTGCTGTATGTATAGCTAAAGCCCTTTCAACATTTTCAGACCAAGGAACACCATGGTTAAACATTAGTAAGCTTTTAGCTAAATCAGACCCCGTTGGTTCAAAATAATTGACTATGGGATAAAATCTACCTCGACTGTCCAATTGAAAGTCATAGTAAAAAGCTTTACCTTGCATTAGAGTTGCCATGTCAATTACCCTGTCATACTCATATCTCTTAGACGATGCCCTTACAATATCTAAAGCATCGGAGGACTTATCTTTCATCCATCCAGAGGCTTTTCGTTTCTTGTAAGTGTTGCTCCTACCATCTATCTGCGCCACTGTAAGCCCCTTCTTCAAAAGTTGATAACTTACATTTTCTAAATACCATTTCTTTGCTTGTTTTCCAACAAACTCAGATGTCCTTTTAAAGTTTAGTAAACTCTTTAAAGATTCACTAACTGTTTCACTTAGTACAGTGGGCGGGATAAATGCATGGTCTTCTTTGTCAAAATCCTTTACGATGTCTAACAACTCTTCATTTACAACAAAAGCCGTAGAACCATAAGAATTTAAAGCGTCATAAACCTTTGGCATTCTTTTATAAAGATACTTCTTGCTTAACTCTGAAGGCATCTTCTTTACTATAGACACACCGTTTTTGTATGGATGTGTCCAACCCTTGTACTCCTCCTGTGGTAAATCTATAGGAGATACTTTCTTAATTTCTTGAAAGTATTTAAATAATAAATTTCTTTCGTCTTTAAAATCAAGTCTATTTAACTTCATAACACCTTGGGACTCTGTGACAACCTGTGTATAACCAAGAGATCCGAGTGAACCCAAAGCCTCAACTCCTGCTGAAATCATTGTAGCTTCCGCCTTTTGCGAAGTTCCTGATTTCAAATTGAATTGAGTGTGTACATTCATCCTAGAAGCTAGTGATGATGCTGTTGATGTTAGTGCTGTACCTTTTGATAATGCACTGATTGTAAAGTCTAAAATATCTTCTGCAATTGTCCTTACGCTATCTGCACCGAGTAAAACTTTCTTAAATGCAGACTGTCGCCCCTTGCTTACAGTTTGGGACATGTGGTTTAATTGCGATGAGATTTGTAATAATAGTAATTCTCTGTTATCCATAAAACCTCCGTTTTTATTTATTAACCGCTTGTCAAATTTTCAACATCCTTTTTTGTTATTGTAAAATTAGTTATAGAATCATCGGATGGTGATGTAAACATAACTTCCCTTGAAAGTTCTTCAAAAATACCTTGCAAACCCCTAGCACCCGTATTGGTTAAGATAGAATTCCTTGCAATTTCTTTTAAAGCACTTTTTGTTACTTTAAATTTAATATTGTCTTCTGCAAACAAATGTTTGTATTGACCTACTAAATTGTTGTTAACTTTAGACATAATATCGACTAAATTAGACTCCGTAAGGGGTTTTAATGATACCCTAGTTGGTAATCTGCTTAATAGTTCTGGAATTATGCCAAATTTTTCAAAATCATCGTGAATAATTTTCTTGTAGATTTCACCTCTTTGCATTTTTGCTTTGCTTTCGTTTAAAAATCCAATTTTTTCACTTACAACTTCTCTTTCTAAAACTATATCCTCAATGTCGGTAAAAGCACCAGCAACAATAAACAATACATTTGAAGTGTCAAATATAAAACCTTTCTTCTTACCTTCATTGTCTTTACCTGTTCCAACTTTAAACTCTCCACCCTCAATAAGCTTTAACAGAGCTTGTTGTACACCTTCACCACTTGGGTCTCTTCCTGATGTAGTTTTCTGTGAACAAATCTTGTCTATTTCGTCAATAATTATGACTCCACACTGAGCTTTGTCCAGATCTCCGTTTGCTTTGCGTACTAAAGACTCTAACATGTCTTCTACATCGCCACCAACGTACCCTGCTTGGGTTATTGTGTTAGCATCGGCAATAACGAAAGGCAAATTTAATTTCTTTGCTAATAACGAAGATATGAAGGTCTTGCCAACACCTGTGCTACCAACAAGAAGTATGTTATTTTTGTTAATATGTATGCCTTCTCTTGATAATTTAATTCTTTTAAAATGATTGTACATTGCAACTGCCAATGTCTTTTTAGCTTCTCTTTGACCTACTGCGTTTTCTTCTAAAAAGTCAAATAAACTTTTAGGGGTTATGTTTTCTTGTTTTTTATCAAAATCCCCTTTAACAATAGACCCATCAGAGTCCACTGCATATCCAATTTCGTTGTCATCGAAAAATGAGTCAGCAATATCAAGTGATTCTATGTACTCTTTCTCTTTTCTCAAATCTTCATAAAGTATTACACCATCGTTTACATAATGCATAAACAATTTAGGCGAAGCTGGTGCAACAACTGTCTGTAAACAAACCTCACACACTGTCTTCTCGTAATAATTTATAAGTCTAAAAATATCTCTGTCTGATTTACTACCTGTGCAAATTTGACAAATACATTCCTCTTTATTCATATTAAGTCCCTTAATAGGTTAATTAAAGAAGAAGAAGTAAGAGACTCCTAATTGGACTAATTAGGTGTCTCTTTCCACATCCTCTACTAGATGTCATAAAATGTTTATTCTATCTATTTCTTCTAGTTGATTGTTTATTTCTTTTAACAATGGTTCATTTAAAGCAATAACTATCTCATTTACCGCATAACCTACTATTTCTTCTTTCTCTAGATCAGTTCTGCCTTCAAATTGCTCATAGCGTTTGCTAATAGCTTTATAAACAATGTCCCATAGAATTATTGCCATAGAAATTTCTTGTTTAGTGAGGTTTTTTCTGCTCATCTTCAACCTCCATAGCTTTATTAAAAAGTTTTTCCATTTCTTCCTTTTTGTCAAAATAGCTTTGACCATTTGGGGGTTTAATTTCAGTTATAGTTTCAGTTATACCTTGAGTAGATTTTTCGAAATAACTTGTATTAAAATCACACCATTTTATTTCTTCATCAGCTTCATCTAAAGCAATTTGTAACGCTTCATCTTCATCGTTAGCTTCTACTCTTTTTGTCTCTACAACTGTTGACCTTTTTACAACATCTACATGATATACCTTCATTTTATCTCCCATTTTTTGAGGAAACTCACTACATTGAGTCTCATAATTCCAATCACAAGTCCAATTTTCAAGTCTTGGACATATACTGCAAGGTAAAACTTCAGCATGTCCACAAACGCTACAATTTGAATTTCCGTCACTTCTTACCTCAACTTCATACCCACACATGGGGCAACATTCGTCTACCATTTCGATAGGATAACTCCATTTGTTCATTATACTTCCTCCAGAATATGCGTGGGATTCGAACCCACCCTACAGTCGTCACCGTAGTACCGCTTTTTAAAAATTTGGCTCATGCTCAACCCCTTGGTCTACAAGGGACTGGAAATGTTCCATCTTAGATTTATAAAACAGAGCTAAATCTAACTTATCATCGAAATCAGCATCAAGGTATAGATTGTAAAATTTCTTAACTTGCATTGCACAATCTACCATTACAACCTCATCGATGGTTTTCATTTATCTGCTCTTCTAACATTTCTGTCAGTACTTTTATTTTCTCTTTTAATTCATCAATTTCTTTTTTCAAATCTCTATTGATTTGTAATGCCTGATGATAGGCATTTTGATTGTTGTTAGGATTAGCCATCCTTTTCCTCCTTAACTTTTACTAAATCATCTATTTCAGGATGTTCAGCAATATAAGAATAATCTAAATCAGGTGCATCGTAGATTTGTACAAAACCATTCTCATCCAACACCTCATTACCATTATTATCAGTCAAGTAAAAAGTACAATCCCAAACACCTATTGTATATTCTTTACTCATTTTATCTCCTCATACTATTTGAAATTTTTTAAGAGTTTTTACCTCCTCCTCGTCTATATTAACTCGGCTATAAACTTTTACAGCACTAGCCCAGTTATTCATTGGATATTCACCATGGTATTCATTTTCTCTGTCTAATTCTCCAAAGAAATCTGTAAGAATGTCTACATCAGTTTCTTTTAAATTATTAATTGAATACCATTGAAATTCTGACTCACCTCGTCTTTCTTTTAATGTGCATAGTTGAGTGCCAGTATTTTCTATTTTGTAGACATCAACACTGTCAACCCAAACACCATAAACATCATGAACATCGATGTAATCTTCAATTTCAACATCAGGACTTTGTGTGGTAGTCCCAAACCTATAAAGTATATCTTTCATTTATCTCCTTTACTTTATTAAATAATCTATAAATTTTACGAGAAGCCATATGAATAAAGCTATTAACCCATAAATTGATAAAATTTCAAAATTAGGTTTAAATTTCATTGGCACCTCTAAGTCCATCAAAGTCATCTTGGTCACACCAGACTCTAATTTTGTCTCTGGAGACCCACTGAATGACATAAGTAGCCTTGATAAGGTCAAGACCCGTTATAAGAGCCCTAACCTTGTCACTACCTTTGTCATGTGTTTCATAATAAATGTGATTAAACATATTGATTATCTGTGAGTCCTCAATCATTTAACCTCCTTGCTACTTTTTACAAGAGATGATACATCATGTACCTCTTGCCAACCACCATCATAGTAAATATCAACATGACCCATTGACAGTATGTTTGCTATCTGTTCTCTCCCAAGAGACCTAAAGTCATGTTTAAAGACTTTTGTATGCTCTTGTTTAAGTTTAGTAGCTTCCTCTTTTGTAGCGTAAAACTTACTAAACACTGATACTTGACTCTTATCGGCATTTAGCTTATTAGTTAGTTCGTAAATAATCATTGCTTATAGTACTCCGTTATTGTGTCCCAGTCTCTCACCATTTCTACTTCGTAGTTGGTGTCACACTGTGGACAAAACCAAACTTCATTGGGTGCTTCATCAGAAAATTCAAGATATTCTAATTCCACACCATCCTCTTCACTGGTACATCTCGGACAATCACCATCAGGGACACTAGTGTTCCTAAATTTATTATCGTAATGACCATACCCTGAGTGTACTATCATGAGTCTACCTTAGCTTCAGGATGATTACAAAGAACATAATCACCATGGTAGCGGTCTTGACCTACTCTACGCTTAAAACCTAAATAGTCTTTAAACCTCCACTCCAAGACTTCTAATTTTCCTAAGTCTTCTAAGTAGATTGTACAACACTCATGCATCATACTAACTGCATTCTTTAGATCATTACTTCCCTTTAAAAGTCTTTGGTAGTCTTCTAATGGTATTACTAACTTTACCTTATCATTTTTCAAGAATGTTACTTTTGTATCGTTTGTCACTTTTTCCTCCTCGGAAGTTAATAAGAAATAACACACCATTTCAGATGTGCTATGTTTTGTTAACTTTTATCCCTTTGTTTAAGTATCCAGTTTTCCCTCTCTCGTACCATATCTAATTCTTTTTCAGTTACCTCAAAGAAATAGACATCGCACATAGTTTGGTCAAACTCGCCATTTTCAAAATACTCTTCATGTTCATTCCAACCCCAGTCAGTTCCGATTTCTCTATCAAACCAGTAACCAAAGTCAGTTTTCTCAGCGACTGTTAGTAAAGTAGATAAATTTACCTCATCGTACCTTACATCCCAATCCTCAATGATTTCTTCAACACTTCTAGTCATTTATTCCTCCCACACTATCGGCTTCATCATCTTGCGAATCTCTTGCTTTAGTGTTTCAGTTAATTTATATTGGATGCCTTTGACTTTTATGTCAGAGTTCTCCATGCATTTATCTTTAGTAGAAAACTTATCGAGAAACATCTGATAAGCTTTTTCAGGAGTTATGCCATCACCCTTGGGGATTGACCCCAAGAGTTCGCCATTGATTCCTGAAACTTCTATTTCATAAACATTGTTTTGATTCAACATTGTCACCGACTTAATCGGTGGATAGAATTTTCTTTTCATTGTGTTACCTCAGAAATTAGTTTTTCAGCTTGTTTAACAGTATGAGAAAAGTAATGAGACTTTGCAAGTATTTCTTCAGCTTCTTCAACAGTACATTCTATAAGTTTTCCTGTACTAGTGAAGTAACCTCCGTTACTATCAGTTTCATTAGCTAAATCTTCCCAATCAGTCCAATAGATATAATCAGAGTCACCAAACTCTTCCCACTCTGCCATAGCATCATCAAAGTTTTCGTCACCTACAACTTTACGGCAACATTTTTCTGAACAAGCCGTATAGCCATCGGTTACTAAATAACCTGTGTTCATACCTTGACCACAACCATCGCATTTTCTAGCGAAGAAGTCTAACTCATTTGGATTACTAAATTCTGATTCAAACTTCTCTAATATATCCATCAGTCATCCTCATCGACTCTTTTAGGGAGTACGATATCTCGACTGAGACCTTTAAAAGAAACACAATCATCCAGTGTTCCATCTTCATCAATCCAAGCTTGAACATGAAATGGCTCGTTATACCAACCATGCTCTTTAGCTATCTTTGACCAAAACCCTCTAGCTTCTTCTAATGTTACAAGTTGCTTTGGGTTTGGATTTTCTATAACTCTTATACCATCAATATTCATATCAGTCCTCCTCGAACTCTATTTGTTTTAATCTTTCTAATTCTATTTCTGTTAAATGAGAAAAGACATTTTCCCAATCTCTATAAAACAAAACTTCTGCACCATCGGGATAAGCTTTATCTAATAAGTGTTCTATCTCAGCTAACTCGTCATTAGACTCAACTATCCATCTTGCTATTACTATCTTATCTTTATTCACAATTTTTCCTCTTTATTAATCATATCATTCTGATGTTTTAAGAAAGGTACCAAAGCACAAGCGGTACCAATCAAAGCACATAAAAACAATATTGTATAAAGTAAAAATGTTTCCATTTCTTTCTCCTTAAAATTACAGGTGTAAGCCCATCGCCCTCGCTGATAGGCTTACATATATAATTTTTGTAGGTGAGCAGTTTTATGTCATACTCAGGACTACTAACATGGATTGTACAAACTCATGGTTAGCTTCTTACTCGCAGATTTTCAGGACTTCCACCTTTGGCACTGTAGCCTGTGAGATGTGTCGGATAAGCTATACATATTAGTACTCTTAGCTCTGGCACAAATAAGGTGAGCAGTTTATTAGCAGACTTCATGCTCAGGAAGTGCGATACTGTTGTAATGTTCTCAGGATACACTATGTTAAATTACAGCCAGTAAACACAACGCCCACTAGTGTTAATAGCGTTGTGAGTTCTTAAAGATTATAGCCAACACCGTACTCGTCAAATTTATTGAAAATTTCAAGTCGATGTCTTTTCTTTTTTTCATACTTCTCTTGCTCTAATCTCTCTTTTTCGTAAGCATCGTACCATCCATTGTTCTTGTGACAATTACTACACACACCTCTTTCATGTGTAGTAAAAATACCGTTATAAACGATACAGTCACAACATTTAGACAACATGCCAATTATGTATTGGCTCATGAGACTTTAGAAATCAATCCATCTCGCATTGTCACCTCTGCAAAGAATTCTCTTTTTCCAGTTCCTCTTGGGTCATGCGGTCTATTGCAACCCGCAAATGTTCCATTTTGTTCAAACTCGTTACCAAATAAACTTGTTTCGGTATACCTGAGTCCTTTACCAATATTTTCTTTTAATTCTTTCTTGCTTTGATAGTTTAATATCATCATACTTTTACCTCTCTTTTTTAGTTAATATGTAAAAACCTACTTTGCAATAGGCTTTTATATGCTAACTATTTCATACATTACTCCAAAAATTAAAATAGGTGGATTTTTAAGTTCGCCACCCACGAACAGGAAAGATTTTTGAAGACTTTTATAAGTCAAGCTTTGTATGTAATCAGCTTGTCAAAGTTAACAAATGTTATAGGCATTTGCCGTATCTATTGTTAGTCTATTTCATAGAGGGAAACATTGCATCCGTATGAGTCACTTGCATTAAATAATGCTCCAAGGAACCTGATGTGCTGTACAGCTTAGTTAACAACAGTTTGCTTATCCTGTGACCCTCCATAGAGAGAGGTTTTTCGTATTGGTTATTACTTTCCATTCCCTTACAACAGGGTTTTCTTTATTACATAGTGAGTACCACAAAAATACTGACACTATAAAAATGAGTTGAGCAGTTTCCCACATGCTCAGGTGACTAAGACTACTTCTTCGGATATGATAAGTTATTCGTATTGGAACAGAAAGTCCATACAGTACACTTTCCAGTCCTCTGGAAACGCTTAGATAGTTTGGGCTTTAACGGATACGCTAAAACCTAGCTTTTTGATAATTTCAATATCGTCTCTATTAAAGGTTTTCCGCTCCATCAATTTTGCAATCAATAAAGCGGGCTCACTAATAGGGTAGATTCTTTCATTACCAAAAACACTTCGGATATTAACTATGAATTCACCATTCATAGCGTTCACCATCTTCTGATATTACTTCACTTTTAGCCCAAGGGTTGTAATAACTACTAGCACCTTGATTGACTTTTTCTGCAATATCGTCAAAACTCCAACTACTCCAAATAGCAACTTCATCAGGGAAAGCTTTAAATAGCTTAGACCTGTTTCCGCTATCTGCTTTTGAGATAGTTTTATAAAGGCTTTGAAAGAAACCCGATAGGGCTCCAATCTGACCGTTATAAATAAATGCTTCACCTTTGGTTAATCTTATTCCCTCGTATTTCTTGAGAAAATTCTTAGCCAATAAAGGTTGGTAAGGTTGATTAGAATTTAAGTCAGTACACGCCACTATAGATTTATCAGGTTTCCCATTTATACCTTTGGTGGTGTATAGAGCATCGATTCTAAGTTTCCTACGAATTGCATTTTTATACATTTGTTTCCTACGGTGAAAATAAACTTCACCGACTTTAAGATTTACATCTTTAGCTTCTTGCATTGGATATTCTCCATTGTTAAAAACTGGTTTATTACATAGTGAGTACCACAAAAAATGTAGCACACTAAATAACAAGTAAAAGCCCTCCGTAAAGGGCTTTGATTTATTATTTAACACAAAATATGTTGACCACTTTCAGTGGTGTAGTTGAATGGTAAATCTAACTCTGATGCACAACGCAATGCTTCATCAATTGCATGTTTTTCAGTTGGCAAACCCCATTCAAGAATGTCACCATTTGGATAAAATTCACAAGGAATAAAATCACCATATTTCTCATTAAATTCTATCTGTTGCACTGACCAACCTTTGACTGGTTTATGCACAGTTAAAAAAGTTGCTTCTTCACTGAAATCGATTCCCGCACTTTCACGAAAATCTCTAATCATTTTTATCATTGAATTTTCCATCTTTTTACCTCTTTATTAAAAGTGTAAACCTACCCGAAGATAGGCTTAGATTTTTAATAAAATCCCACTCTTGAAAACTCTTCAAGAATGAAATATACCGCCGTAAAAAACAAGGCGATACCAAAGGCACTACTATAAAGAATAAATTTCATTTCTTTACCTCCAAGTTAAAAAGTAAAAGCCCTCCGTAAAGGGCTTTGATTTTTTAGCTATATTTCATTAACAGAATGAACATCAATATTGCTTTCAGGTATTCGATTTTCATCAGATACTTGAGCAATTATTTTCTGCTCGGCTTCCTCTTCTGTTTTGGCATCGATGTGTTCCCAGTGATAGGTTCTCAAATCGTAACCAACATGAAATGTTTTGAGTTTTTTAGACATAATTTTTACTCCAAGTTAAAAAGTGTAAGCCTACCCGAAGATAGGCTTATATTTTCAAACTGTAGCAATTTGAATACTGTTAAAAGCGTTAATTTTGGCTTTTGTACCATGTACAGTCACAGCAATATTTCTCATTGGTTTATGAGAATTATTAAGCCCGTAACCGTCACAAAGTAAACAGTCTCTGCAAGGTTTATTTGCAGTTGTGTTATGGCACACAATTTCATTTTCTAAAGTCTGAGAATCAGACCCTACACGAAATGTGCGCCAACCATTATTGTTGGCTTCATTGTATTCATCAGGTGTATCAACGGAAGCCATAAAATAAGGCTTATAAGCGTTATATTTTGACTCTTCCCATTGATGAGTATAGCCCGTCCAACCCTGAGAATTTTTAGCAATAAATTGCACCAATTCAATAGGTATTAAAACAGGCTCACCATAAGCACCAAATCTGACGGCTTTCCATCTCAAATGAGATTTCAAAACATCATAATTTAGTGGCTCATATTTTCCCGATTTGTAAGCTTTATAAATTGATAACGGTGCTTGACCTACATTCACATAACATGAACGATTTAAGCGGTGTTTACAATTCATACAGATTACAGAATCACCATCAGTTTTTACGAGTGTAACAGGGTCTACATTTTTGGATAAAATCCAAATTTGAACCATGTCACCCGTTTTTCTATTAGACGATGAATAAGTCGCAATGACTACAATTTCATCAGTCTCAAAAAGTACCATGCCGTTAAACATTGATATACCCCCATAGTTAAAAACTGGTGTATTACATAGTGAGTACCACAAGGATAATCACACTGTATTACATAGTGAGTACCACAAGGATAATCACACTGTATTACATAGTGAGTACCACAAGGATAATCACACTGTATTACATAGTGAGTACCACAATCAAAACACGCCCAAAACAGGGGAAACCCGCACCCCTAAAGGGCTATACCAAAATAGGGTCTCAGAGGGTCAACAATAGCCCTTAATCAAGAGATAATCCATTTTATATATCACTATACCAACTAAGCCCACATTAGCCCATAATAGACCCTAATAGGGGCTATATCAACTGGGCTAATATAAGCCCATTTTAGACCCTCAATTGGTTAGCCCCTAGAGGGGTCTAAGGTGGACTATTTAACGCCTGTAATCCACTAATTGACCACTAAAGGGTCTATAATGGCTCTAGAATGGTAGCTGGGGAGATTTAAGGACTAAGTTAGACCCTCCGAGGGCAACTTAGGGGGTCTGCAAATAAAAAAGGTTACCTTTAAATATTAAGGTTTAACCTGTATAGGCTATAGATCTAATTTTAAAAGTACCAACTAGGGTCCCAAATATGCCCAAATAGCCTACATTTCCTAATTTTGTAAAAAAAGGGTCTATTTATATGACATCTTATAGAGGATATACCAATTTCGATGGATCTCAGGTACCATAAAGGTAATACTAATGGTTTAGCAATTGTAAGCTAGGATTACAATACTTCAGTTACACTGCAGGGGATAAGAGATGCCGTAAGGGGTCCATTAGGGGAAAATTGGTAATATCTTTATTTAGCTATAATGGTATCTTAAGGATCCATTAAGGACGCTAAAGGGACCAATAGTGGTTCTCTCCATTAAGGATCCATTAAGGATCCATTATGGTCTCCTATACCCTAATCTCTTATCCCTTGTAGGAAACTAAGTATATTTGGAGGATTAAATGAGCAGTAAAGGAACCAAAGAGGAGTATATTGAGGCTACTAGGGACTTGGCTAAAGAGGTTGAAGAAGGAGTCTCGGATGTACCTGTCAATAAACAAACAGGGAGACCCCATAAAGGATACGAGAACTTGCGTCCTTTTAAAAAGGGAGAAAATTTCCACGGAGGACAAAAGAAGGGGTATAAGACACCCAAGACAAGGCTTAAAGAACATTTAAAAATGATAAAATTAATTGAGAACGATCCAGAGCTAACTGCTCTTGTGGAGTCTCTTAATACAACTGACATGTTTGAAGCTTTAAAGAAGACAGCATTTGCTATGTTTGCATCTAATCCAACAGATAAGGATTTATTTGATCGAGCATACAAAGCTGTTGCAGAAGATAGAGAATATACTGAAGGTAAGAAGACTAGACAGGAAGTAGATACTAGGATCACTAAGGTAAGCGACATGACTATCGAACAATTAGAAACTGAATTAAGAGACCTCGATGATATAGAGGATGTTGAACCACAGGAGTAATATATGGCAATACCGGCATTAGTAGCAGGAGCAGGATTAGCTAGTAGAGGATTAGCCTCATACTTAGCAAAACAAAAAGCAAAAAAAGAAATGATGAAGGCGGGATATGGGGCAACAAGAAATGCTTCTATACCTAGTTTAGTATCATCTAGGGGTAGTTCCGGTGTTTTAAAAAGGGGAAGTGTAGCGGCAATACCCGTTGTTGCTGGTACAACAGCAGGAATAATGCAAGGCGGAGATAGGGCTAGGCAAGAAGGAACTTATATGACTAACCCTATGGCGGGTATATCACAAAACCCTTCGTATGATGCTTCTATGACAAGGGAAGGTCAAATTCAAACCATGATGGAAGAAATGGATGGTATGAATTTATCCGAAGAAGCTAAACGTCAAATAATACAAGACAAGCTAGGGATAAATTATGGTTACTTAGAAGATCGAGACGTACAGGCAGGTTATGGAGGGGATAGGTTTGATAAGGGATATGAATTTCCTTCTGTCGCTAATCCTCTATATCATCAATCTGCATATGACAAAGCTGTTGCAGAGGGTCAACTTATGAGTAAAGAATATAACATAATGAAACAAGGTAGAAATGCCACAGGTGCAGGAATGACTGCTAATGAAATGAAAATGTTTATGGGTAGACCAGTACAAACTTCTGGATATGACCGAGGACCAATAAGACCAAGGTATGATGAAAACGGAAACTTAATACCACAGCGACCTACAATGATGGTTTAGTTAGGAGGCAGTATGACACCAAGAGAACAAGCTATGACAAGACTCAAAGGTCTTGCACAAGTATCTCAAGATATGGATCAGACAGATAGACTCTATGCTGCTTTTAAGAACGCAGAAACCAGAGGTCTAGAAGGAGAAGATGCTTTTATTAGAACTAATGCCAACTTAGCCCCCGGAGGAAGTTCTGCGTATGGTCCAGTACAAATTACCGGTACTTTGGTTCAAGACATGATGGATCGAGGGGTCATCCCAGACGATCTTAAAGATTACTCAAATAGATTTTTAGACCAATCTAAATTATTTTTAAAGTATGGTAATGAAAAAGATTTGGAAGGTTATGATCCAAAATATGATTATGGTGGGAGTGGTCATTTAACTACAGAGCAAGATCAAGCAGACTATAATAGACTTGCTAGAGTTTTAATAGATCATCATTATAAAAATGCTAGAAATGAAGTTAACCAAAAAAAACCTATGGGTTTTTCACAAGCTGCAAGAGATCCTTTGACTAATGTTATTGGTGATTGGAGATTTGGCGTTAACAGCAAGAAAGGTCGAGGAGACGACTTAAAATACTACCGAAGATTTATGGAAGGATATAGAAATTGACCACTCCTCCGACTTACTCCGCTGGTAGTAAAGGTCAAGGAACCAGCACTTCTATGGAGGAGATATGGAATTAGATGAACAGTCTTATAAGTTAAAGTTACTAAAAGAGTTAGAAATAAAACAAGAATTAGAAAAAAGAAAGAGAGTAGAAAGAAATAAAAATAATTTTAAAGACTTTGCAAAAGACCAACTTAGAATAATAACTAAAGACGCATCACAAGGTTATGTTGAATTTGAATTTAATGAAGCACAAGCCAAAATACACAAAGCCATCGAGAAACAGATAAAAGAAAAAGGAAGAGTAAGAGCTTTAGTGTTAAAAGCTAGACAGCAAGGCATATCTACTTATACTGCTGGTAGAGTATTCTGGAAAACATTCTACACAGCCCATACAAGATCAGTTGTAATTGCACACGATAGTGCAACATCTGATGCTTTGTTTACAATGTCAAAGAATTTTATTGACAGGATGTCGGATGATTTTAAACCTGAACTTGTTAGATCAAATGCAAAAGAAGTTAAGTTTTCACATAACGACTCAGGATACAGATTATACACAGCAGGGTCTCCAGAGGCTGGCAGGGGAACTACGCCCACGATACTGCATTGTTCAGAGTGTGCCTTTTGGCAAAACGATGACAAAATTTTAGCTGGACTTTTTCAAGGTGTGTCATCTTCAGATGGTACAGAAATTATATTAGAGTCTACAGCTAATGGTGCTACTGGTGCTTTTTACAGAATGTGGAAGGCGGCTGAGAGAGGAGAGAACGATTACGTTCCTATATTCCTTCCTTGGTTTATGACTAAAGAATACACTATGGATCCTCCAGATAATTTTGAGAGGACTATAGAAGAGAATGAGATAGCCGAAGAATATGACTTAAGTGATGGTCAACTTTGGTGGAGAAGAATGAAAATAGGTGAGGGAGGCGAGTCTAAGTTTAGACAAGAATACCCATCTACAGCTGAAGAAGCTTTTGTTGTATCAGGTAAAAATGTATTTAATGTAGAAAAATTAAATAAACTTGAAACTAAAGCACCTAAAGCGTTAAGAGAATTTAACCCATCAATGTCTAGCTGGGAAGACCATAGAGAAGGAAATTTATCTATATGGGAGTCTCCGGGTTTTGATGAGAAGTTTATTATTGGAGCTGACGTTTCATTAGGCGTTGGTCAAGATTACTCAGCTGCAATTGTTTTAAATAAAGACAGGCAAGTAGTTGCTGTCTATAGAGACAACCATGTTGATCCGGCTGTTTTTGGTAGAGATTTATTTTATTTAGGAAGGTATTTTAATAATGCTCTTCTTGCTGTAGAGTCAAACTCTATGGGAGTTTCTACTCTTCAAAAACTTAAGGAAATGAAATACGTTAATTTATATTATCAAACTCAAATTGCTAATCTTACAGATGAGGATGGTGTTAGACTTGGTTTTAGAACTACAAGTGCTTCTAAACCAGCTATAATATCAAACTTAAAAAATTGGATTGATAATGACGAACTTGCTATATGGTCTACAGACGTTGTTAATGAACTTAGAGATTATGTGTCAGATGATAAAGGTAAAACTAATGCGTCAAAGGGATCTACAGATGATACTGTAATGTCTCTTGCAATTGCTGCAGAGGTTTACAGAACACATATTAATAGACTAAGCACAAGTAGAGTAGGATTTGATAGTGTGTATATTCCTGAAAGACAAACTAATTGGATTTAATTATGGATAAGAAAAACAAAAAAGTTACTGACGAACAAATAACGAGTATTATTAATGACTCGATTACACAAGCGGTAGGTAGCTTTTCGTCTGGTTCTGAGTTGCAAGAGCAACGAGAAGCGGCTATAAATTATTATACGCAACAACCTAAAGGGAACTTGCACCCACAAGGGGTCTCTAAAGTTGTTACTTCAGATACAATGGAAATTGTAGACTCTTATTTAGCTGTTATATCTGAACTAATGCTTTCTAACGGTAAAATTGCAAAGTTTAATCCGTCAGATCCAAGCCAAACAGTAGCTGCAGGTCTTGCGTCTGAGCTTACTAATCATTGTATTTTTACTAAAAATAACGGTTGGGTACAACTTAACACTTGGATTAAAGCATCTCTGCTTTTTAAAAATGCAGTTATAAGATGGAAATGGGAAAATTATTCTAGCACTAAAGTAGAAGAATATGAAAATATTTCTATATTAGAGCTTGACGCTATATTAGCTGAAGGTGATGTAGAAGTAATTGAGATTAGAGTCGGGGAGGGTGTAGATCCAGAAACCGGAGAAGAAGTTTACGAATATGTGTCTGTAAGAAAAGAAGTTGACAAATCTAAAGTTTGTCTTGAAAACATACCGCCCGAATCTTTTATGATCAACAGAGGCGCTACAGATATTGAAAGTGCAAATTTTGTAGGAATACAAACAGAAATGACATTGTCTGAACTCAGGGAGATGGGTTTTGATGTTGATGATGATATTGGCGCAGGAGTTGAATCTAATAATTTTAGTTTTGACTATGAGTCGTCTATAAGACAATCTATAAACGAAGTAGAACAAAACTTCCATGAAGATTTTATGGGAGTTGCAAATAGAGAAGTAATTGTTACCGAATCTTGGATTAAAGTCGATAGAGACGGTGATGGAGTTGCTGAATTAAAAAGATTTATAACAGTAGGTGAAGAAGTATTACTAGAAGAGTATGCCGATAGTATACCTTTAGCCTCTTTAAACCCAATTGAAATACCTTACTCTTTTTATGGCATGTCGATAGCAGATGCAACTAAAAGTGCAACTGAGATCAAGACTACTATAACAAGAGGTATGATTGAGAACGTATATCTGTCTAATTATGGAAGAACATTAGCAGATCCAAATACGGTAGACTTTAGAGCACTACAAAGTCCTGAACCACATCAGATTATCCCAACTAATGGGTCTCCGATGTCTTCTGTGCATACTTTGGTGCCAGCTCAACTAGCACCGTCTACCTTTTCTTTGTTAGAATACATGAACACCGAAAAAGAAATGGCTACTGGTATGACCAGAGCCGCTCAGGGTGTAAATGAGAAATTATTTGACTCAGGAAACTCAGCAGGTAAAATTGCAATGGTGGAGCAAGCGTCTCAAAAACGCATATCATATGTTGCACGCAGGTTTGCCGAAACTGGATTTAAAGAGCTATGTAAAGGTGTTTATGATCTTATACTAGACAATTCAGATTCGATATTGAGAGATTACAGTTATTATAATATAACACCTGAGTCTCTTATACCGCTAGATAGCTTAACAGTTGATATAGATGTTGGGGCTAACAGTTCTGCTAATACACAAGAGAACATGATGATGATGGCTCAACAGGTTATGCCTATGTTGTATCAATCTCCTGAGTCAAAAGGTATTATAAATCCAAAAGCTCCTTTTACAATAGCAAAACAATTGCTTGAGTCAATGGGTGTTGATAATTGGGTAGACTTTATTGTTGATCCTGAAACACCACAAGGGCAACAGCAAACCCAAGCAGCTATGCAACAAGCCCAGCAAGGACAAGAGCAAGCAGCTAAAGAAGATCAAGTAGAGCAGCAAAAGATAATGCTTCAGCTTCAAAAACAAATGGCTGACATTGAAAAGAAGCAAGCTGATATGGAACTTGATAGAGAAAAGTTTGAGTATCAGAAGACTAAAGATGCTGCTGAGTTACAACTAGAACTTGAGCTTGGTGAGCCTACTAAAATTGGATAATTACAAAGGAGGATTATATGGCAAAAGTTGCTAGTAACAGAGGTCCGGGTTTATATGCTAATATGAATAAAAGAAAAAAAGCAGGTACTAGTAGAACAAAAAAGAATTCTACTGTTTCTGCAAAAGCATATAAAAATATGAAAAGAGGATTTCAAAAATAATTAATCTAGGAGGAGATTATGGATGATGTAGAATTTGGTCAACATGCTAAACTTATTGTCGAAAATAAAGTTTTTGATGAAATGTTTAGCAGAGTTAGACTAAAATATCAAAACATGTGGGCTAGTACAGAGCCACAACAAGGGGACTTGCGAGAAAGATTGTATAATACTATTGTAGGTCTCACTGATGTTAAAAGAGAGATAGAGTCTGTCGCCACTTTAGGTGACAATGTTGCATATAACAAGGAGATGGAGGATTCCAAATGACAACTGAAGAAAAACAAGTACTAACTAATGATTTAGAAATTTTTGAGATACAACACAAAAATGTTATGAGAGATATCAGAGCTTCCCGTGGTGGAATAATGGTACGACAGTTAGTAGAACAACTAAATGCTATAGAGATGGTCATGGACCGTGTCGAAGCAAAATTAAAAACAGCTAAAGTTCCGACTAAAGCTAAAAAGTAATTAATCTAGGAGGATTAATAAGATGCCAAATGAAACTACCCAAACGGATGTGAACGAAGGTTTATCTGAAGATGAGATGTTAGATGCCCTTGCAGGCGATTTTTTTGAAGAAGAAGATCTACCGGAGCAAGAAGTGGATGACACAGAGGAAGCTGAAGAGGAAAGTGACGATGCCAAATCAGACGAGACTGAAGAACTAGAGGGAGAGGAGCAGGAAGAAGAGACAGAAGAACTAGAAGATGATGGTGAAGACCTACCTGAAGATGGTTCAGAGGAAGATTCTGAATTAGACTTAGACTACTTAGTGCCAATTAAGATAGATGGTGAAGAGTCTGAGGTTACTATGCAAGAGTTGATCCGTGGTTATCAAACAGCTGCTCACGCCAACAAAAAGTCCATAGATGCAAGTGAACAGTTAAAAGTAGCACAAGCACTAGCACAAGAGTCAACCGCTCTTAAAGAAGAAAACGCTAAACTTCTAAGTACAACAGTAGATGCCGAAGAAAGGCAACTAGCTGCGTATGATAGAAAAATCCAACAGCTTATTGCTGATGACGATATGTACGAATTGCCTAAATGGCAAGAAGCTCGTAGAGTTAAAGCAAAAGAGATACAGGAGACTAAGACTAAAGCTAATCAGCTTCAAAAAGAAGCTCAAAATGAGCAACAAATGTCTTATGACGCTAATCTCCAAGCTTACAAGGAACAAGCGGTAGATCAGTTAAACAGTAAACTTCCGGGTTGGGAAAAAACCTACGATGAAGTTGTAAATTGGGCTGTAAGAGATTTAGGTCTCCCAGACTTTGCTGAAGTAGTTGATCCGTCAGTAATTGCACTTATGTACGATTACAAAACTTTAAAAGATGGTCAAAAATCTGCCGTTACTAAGCGGAAGAAGGCTCCTGTTAAAAGTGTTAAAGCTACCAAATCTGTTAACAAAAATGCAAAGGCTAAAGAAAAAGCTGACAACCTTCGCAAGAAGGTATTACAAGGTGGTGCCTCTGAAAACCAACAAGATGAATTTCTTGGAAGTATGGTAGACAACATTTTGAAATAAAACTTTTTCTTTTAAAATATAACATTTAAATGGAGAAATTGTAAATGGCAATTTTTAAGACAGAGGATACGAAGGGTAAAAAGGAAGACCTCGCATCTTTTATATCGATGATTACAAGGGACGAAACTCCGTTCTTATCATCAATTGGAAGCAAGAAGGCAACTTCTGTGTACCACGAATGGCAGACTGACTCACTAGCAGCACCTGTCGCTAACGCAAAAGCTGAAGGTCTAGACTTCTCAGCGGCTGATACACCAACGTCTACAACTAGACTTGGAAACTACTCTCAAATCCTTATCAAAGAGATTAAAATCTCAAAGACTTTGGATTCAGTTTCTAAGGCAGGTCGTAATTCTGAATTTGCTTACCAAATGAAGAAGAAAGGTACTGAGCTTAAGCGTGACCTAGAGCATGCAATAGTAGGTACTAGACAAATCACTACTGGAACAGGAACAGCTGATACAGTTGGTGATAACACTGGTCGTAAGATGGGTGGATACCAGTCATGGGTTCCTAAAGAGAACAACTGGGATGCCTCTGCAGGCACACCAGCGTTCCAATCTGCAGCTGGAGGTGATGGTAAGACAGCACACACAGCAGGTACGGCAGGAACACACACATTAGCGTTAACTGACGTTGATGAAGTAATGCAGAGAGTTTACGAAGAAGGTGGAAAGGCAACAGTAATGATGATGTCTCCAAGCAATAAGCGTTCATTCTCAACACTAGCACAAGGTGCTGGTAATACAAGACGTAATCTTGACGAAAAAGGATCAATCAGACAATCTGTTGAACTTTATGAGTCAGATTTTGGTGTTGTAAAAGTAGTTCCTAACTACATTCAGGGTCTAGCCAATGGCTTAGATATTTCTGATGGAGTTGGTGGTGCTACTGACGTTTTAGTCTATGACCCAAGTTGGTGGTCAATGGCTAACTTGCGTGCGCTACAAACAACTGATGTAGGTCAAAAAGGTGACTCTACTGTAGGTATGATTGTTGAAGAGACTACTCTTGAGTGCCGCAACCCACATGGTTCTGCAATGATTTCAGGACTAGGCGTATTAGTTGCTTAATTATAAGTAATTAAATACCATTAAGGGGGTCCTTATGGATCCCCTTTTTTTTATTCAATGGAGGTAATATGGAATCTATTAAATATAACTATAATCAAACTGGTAAATTTAAAGCTGAACAAGATGTAAGTAATTATTTACAGTATGCTCAAGAATCTAGGACTATGAGTAGCTCATTTACTAATAAAAGTAATTACAGAAGTTTAGCAATAGTTCCAGATATAGTAGCTATAGATATACTTAATAGGTTTGGATATGACATACATAGTAATGATAATGATCAGCATGTCTTAACTAAAATAGCAGATATAATAAAACAATACTACCCTAACTTATTAACAAGTAGTATGATTAACAGTGTAAGGAGATAATATGGCATCAATACAAGACCAAGTTAGCTTAAGAAGTGGTATCGCCAGTTGGCTTAATAGGTCGGACTTGACTGACAGTGAGCTAGATCAATTTATTGAAATAGCAGAGGCTAGGTTGTATGAGGAGCTTAGAGTTCCAACTTTAGAAACAACTGAGGCTTACTCTGTAGCAGTTTCTAACTCCAGTATAACTATACCTGCTGGTTTTATTGAAATAATAGAATTAAAACATTTAAAAGGTGGAACTTGTAGTGTCAGTCCAACTACTAATACAACTAGGGCTTTGTGTACAGCTGCATCAGGCACTTGGACAGACAGTGACAAAGATGATGATATAGTTTTAAAAAGAATTGACTCTAGAGTGTTTTCTAACAACAAAATAAGAAACGCCTATACTAGAGAACTGACAAATTTCTTGTTAACAGATAACGAGGGTGAGCAAAAAGCATCTGGTGAATATACAATTAAATATTACAAAGCTGAAGACCCAATAGGAACTTACTCGACAACTACTACTGCAGGGTCTGCTGGTTTTACTGTTGGAAAGTACTATAAAATTGCTACTGTAGGAAATACAGATTTTACAGCAATAGGTGCTTCTGGTAATACTGTTGGCGTTATATTTAAAGCCACAGGTGTAGGGTCAGGTACTGGAACAGCTTATGTAGAAACAGTCCCTTGGATTTTAGGTACCGAGTATGAAACTATACTTTATGCATCTTGTACAGTAGGGTCTACATTTATTGGTGATGTAGAGATGGAGCAAAAATTTAATGACTTAACATCAAGAAAAGTAATGGCGTTAAACGATAAAGAAAAAAGAGCAGACTTAAAGGGCGGTATTTTTACTAGCAATTTTAGTTCTTCCTCAATTTAGGAGACATTATGGCAAGAAATTCATTTTATTCTGGAGACGCTGGGGCTGACGTAACAATTGATAATTCTGTTGCACAAGCGCAACTTGCTGAAAACAATGCTGCTGCTTCTGCGACAGCTGCTGCTAATAGTGCCACTAATTCTTCTACAAGTGCTAATGCTGCTTCTACAAGTGCAACTAATGCTGCAGCATCTTATGACTCATTTGACGATAGATATCTAGGAGCTAAATCATCAGCACCGTCTGTAGATAATGACGGGGATGCTTTAATAGCTGGAGCATTATATTGGAATACTGCTTCCGATCAAATGTTTGTTCGAGAAGGCTCTTCTTGGGTTGCAATTAAACCCACAACAGCAGAACAAGCAGACATTGCCGCAGTAGAAAATATTAAAGCTAATGTTACTACAGTAGCAGGTATATCTAGTAATGTTACTTCAGTAGCAGGTAACGCAACGAACATTAACGCAGTTGCAGGCGATGCTACTGACATAGGAACAGTAGCAGGTATATCTAGCAATATTACAACTGTTGCCGGCATAGCTAGTAACGTAACAAGTGTTGCAGGTAATGCAAGTAATATTAATGCAGTTGCTGCAGATGCTACAGATATTGGAGCAGTAGCAGCCAAAGCAACAGAAATAGGTTTATTAGGTCAAGCTGACGTAATAGCTGATATGGCAATATTGGCAACAGCAGATGTTGTAGCTGATATGAATACATTAGCTACTGCAGATATTGTTAGTGATTTAAACACATTAGCTGATTCAGATATTATTGATGATTTAAATAAACTTGCTACTACAGATATTGTAAACGACTTAAACACATTAGCTACTACTGATAATGTAAATAATATGAATACTGTAGCTGATAATATTAGCTCAGTTAACAATTTTGCAAGTCAATATAGAGTTGCTAGTTCAGCACCTACATCTTCTTTAGACGAAGGCGACTTGTACTACAACACAACATCTAATACATTTAATTACTATAATGGTTCAGCATGGACTGCAGTAGCTAATTATGTTGCAGGAGCGGGTATAGTATTAACAGGTAATTCATTTTCAGTAGAGAATGATGCTGTTGCTATGTCGATTGCACTTGGATAATATAGGAAATAGAAATGGCAAATACATTTAAATTAAAAACAAAGGCTAATATAGACGCTTCATTAACTACGGTGTATACAGTGCCTTCATCAACTACAACTGTAATAATTGGTTGTACAGTTGCTAATGTTAAAGGGGCTTCAGTAACAGCTGATGTTCAATTAGTAACTGCATCATCATCTGGAGAAAATGCAGACGATGTTTATATTGTTAAATCAATACCATTACCCGCAGGATCATCTGTAGAGATAATGGCAGGTAACAAAATTATTTTAGAAGCTGGAGATGTAATTAAAGTTAAAGGCTCTGTAACAGATGCAGTAGACGCTATACTTAGCATAATGGAAATCACAGCATAGGAGACTTAACATGCCTTATTTAGGAAAAGAACCTGCAAGAGTTCCAGTAACAGCTGCTGATATCCCTGACGATAGTATTACAGCTGCTAAGATTGTAGATGGTGTTATTACTGCAGCTGATATAGGACCTAATGCAGTAAACACTTCAGAGCTTGTAGATGATGCAGTAACAGCGGATAAATTAGCTAATGCGATTAACACAGCTATTGCTGCTAACACCGCTAAGACATCAAATGCTACACATACTGGCGATGTCACAGGTGCTACAGAACTAACCATTGCCTCAAGTGCGGTAGAAACAGGAATGATTGCTGACGATGCGGTAACTGCTGCTAAGTTAGCCAACTCTATTAATACTGAGATTGCTGCCAATACAGCTAAAGTAACTAACGCTACTCACACAGGAGATGTGACAGGTGCTACAGCACTAACTATTGCAGACGATGCAGTAACCGCAGCTAAACTTGCTAACTCAATCAACACAGATATTGCCACAGGCGTTACAGCTAATACTACTGCTAACGCTGCTTTGCCAAAGTCTGGTGGTGCAATGACTGGAGCTATTACAACTAACTCTACCTTCGATGGCAGAGATGTTGCTACAGACGGTACTAAATTAGATGGAATAGCTGCTAGTGCAAATAACTATGTGCATCCTAATCATAGTGGTGAAGTAACTTCAACTGCTGACGGTGCTACTGTTATTGTTGACAACATGGTAGACGAGGCTAATCTTAAGATTTCAAATACCCCAACCAACGGATATGTACTAACTGCACAATCAGGAAATACAGGTGGTATGACTTGGGCTGAAATGACAGGTGGTGGACCATCACTAGGTACTGACAGTATAATACGAACTAATGCTCAAACAATTAGTGAAGACATTACAATCGGATCAACTACTAACGGTATGAGTGCTGGACCAATAACAATCGCTGATGGCAACACAGTAACTGTCAACGGAAACTGGAGTGTGGTATGAGTACGATTACAGTAAAAGAATTAGCAGCACCTACTGGCTTTGATTTAAAGATAGCTGCTGGTGAAACGCTAGACCTCAAGAGTCAAGGCACAGTAACTATGCCTACTGGTAGTGTGTTACAAACTGTAACTGCAAACATTTTAGGTACTACTACTACAACAAGCAGTTCATTTGTTTCAACAGTTGTAGCTGCAACTATAACTCCATCTTCTACATCTAGCAAAATTTTAATTATGATGAATGGTGGTATGAATGGTTTTGCTGGTGGTTCAGGTGGTCAAGTAGGTTATACAAAAATATATAGAGGAACAACTGCATTAGAGGCTTCAACAAAAGGTAGCGGTGTTTTTTATTTTGACGCACCTGATGTATATGTCAATTTATCAGTTTCTATTGAAGATTCACCAAACACTACATCAGCTACTACATATACTTTGTACGCAAAAAGAGCAAGCGGTAATGGAACATTTAGTATTAATAGAGATGGTAATAATCATATGAACGTCATTCTTATGGAGGTATCTGCATAATGGCATCAAAAATTAAAGTAGACCAAATACAAACCGCAGATGGCACAGGCACTATAGCCTTACAGAATCAGCTATCGGGAATGACAACAGCTAGTCTGCCAGCATTAGGCTCTGCACAAATGCCTACAGGTAGTGTGTTGCAAGTAGTTACAGGAGAATTAACAAGTTGGGTTTCTCTGTCAACACAATCTTGGCAAAATACAGGATTAAGTGGAAGTATAACACCATCTGCTACATCAAGTAAGATTCTTATAACAGTTTCTTTTGGTGCAGCGCAAACAACTCAATCTAATGGTGACCATACTTTTTCAATGAGGTTACTTAGAAATTCATCTATTTGTGATTTAAATGGCGCTGAAGATGGTATTAGACCACGAGCATTATTTTCACAAGGTGGTCACTCATATAATGCGGGCCATACTTTAGGTGGTTTTAGTATTACAGGATTAGATGCTCCATCAACAACTTCAGCAATTACTTATTCTGTACAGGGGTGGCCACAGTCTTCAAGTTATCCACTTATCATTAACGGCCCAAGTAATAATTCTAATGAATCACAAACATATGCTGCAAGGACAAAAGCAATTATAACAATGATGGAGATAGCGGGATGATTAATTTAATTTTAACAGGAGCAAGAAATGGCAAATGAGATGACAACAACAGATGCCCTACAATCCCTAAAGCCAAACGCTGAATGGGTATTGCGAGGTGACACTTTAGAGTGGTTAGATGGTTCACAAACTGAACCAACAGCAGACGAATTAGCAGCAGAGGTTACAAGACTGCAAGGTGTCTATGATGGTAACGCATACCAAAGAACAAGGGCAATAGCTTATGAAGATGTCAAGGAGCAACTAGACAAGCTGTACCACGATATGACTGCTGGTAAGTTAGATGCAACAGGTGAGTGGCACAAGGCAATTAAAGCTGTCAAGGATGCCAATCCTAAACCATAAGGAGTAAGTAATGCCAACAGAAATTAGCGGTGCTACAGGTGTAAACAAAGTACAAAGTAGTGCTATAGAAAGAGGTGATTTGCCTACTGGTAGTGTTATTCAAGCTGTTACAACTCAATACACTACTGCTACTACTTGGAGTTCACTTTCATTAATTGCACACGGAGCTTCTGCAACAATAACACCATCAAGCACAAGCAGTAAAATTTTAATTACAGTAAATGTTCATCACGAAACTTATGCAACAGGTGGTCAAGATGCTGGTCTTGGTTTTGCTTATAAACGAGGTAGTACAAATATTTGGGAAACCGCACAACCTTATTCATATTATTTCTATCCGGGTGCAAATCCTGAAAGACACGAAGAAAGAGGTTGGATTCCTTTGCCTCAATATTTAGATTCGCCAAGCACGACTTCAGCTACTACATATGCTTTATGGGCTAGAAAATATAATACTGGTCAAACATCTGTATTTCAAAGCAGCGGTCATCCAACAACAATAACACTTATGGAGATAGCGGGATGAGTACAATAAAATCAAGTGACGGAGATTAACAATGGCATATATAGGTAACAGTCCTGCTAACGTAGGAAACTATCAGATAGTAGACGACATATCTAGTAGCTTTAATGGATCATTGACATCCTTTGCGTTAACATCAGGAAGCATTGCAATCACTCCAGCCAAGTCAGGACAATTACTGGTTGGCGTAAATGGAGTAATGCAAGAACCGGATGATACCGGTGCAAACGGTTTTAAAGTATCTGGCTCTAATGTAGTATTTAGCTCTCCACCAGCAAATGGTGATACTTTTTGGGCAATATATCAGGGTCAAAACGTAGACATTGGTACGCCCTCTGACGATGTAGTAGACACAGTACATATTAAAGATAACGCAATTACTTCAGCTAAAATTGCTGCAGGAGCTATTATTGCATCTGACGTGGCTGACGATTCTGTAACTACAGCTAAGATAGCTGACGATGCAGTTACAGCAGATAAGTTAGCTAACTCAATTAATACAGAGATTGCAGCTAACACAGCTAAGACTGGCATTACTACTAGTCAAGCGAATGCTATTACAGCTAATACAGCTAAAGTAACTAACGCTACACATACTGGCGATGTAACTGGTGCAACATCACTTACTATTGCTAATGATGCAGTAACAGCAGATAAGTTAGCTAATTCGATCAACACAGAGATTGCAGCTAACACAGCAAAGGTAACTAACGCCACACATAGCGGTGAAGTAACTGGAGCTACAGCATTAACTATTGCAGACAACGTAGTTGATGAAGCAAATTTAAAGGTAAGTAACACGCCTACTAACGGCTACTTTTTGTCTGCCCAATCAGGTAATACTGGTGGTATGACATGGGCTGAAGTAGACGCTTTACCGTCTCAAACAAGTAATAGCGGAAAGTATCTTACAACAAATGGTAGTGCAGCTTCATGGGCAGTATTAGATACAGATGCTAACACTACTACAAAAGGTTTATACGAGCATGCTCACACAATAGCTGCGAACTACTCGATCACGTCAGGCAACAATGCTATGACAGCAGGACCAATAACAATTAACAGCTCGGTTTCAGTAACGATACCTTCGGGATCAACTTGGGTTATAGCATAGGAGAGATACATGGCAAAAGTTAAAATTCAAGGACACGCTTCAGGAACAGGAGTTCTGACAGTCACTGCTCCGAATACGAGTACAGACAGAACGATTACACTACCTGACGCAACAGGCACCTTATTAACAGCAGATGGAGATGGCTCTAACTTAACTGGAGTTAGTTCAGTAGGTGGATCTACTGGCGTTGACTTTAACGATAATGTTAAAGCTAGGTTTGGTACTGGTAATGACTTAGAGATTTACCATAGTGGTTCTTCAAGTTTTATTTCAGAAGCCTCTGGTACAGGTGAGCTTTACATTAGAGGAACAAATATAATACTCAAGTCAGGTGTAGATAATGATGATTATATTAAATGTCACGAAAATAGTGATGTCAAACTTTATTACTCAAATGCAGAAAAACTAGCAACAACCTCTACTGGTGCTACTGTAACAGGAGCATTATTAGAAACCGCTCCTCGTACTGGACAAATTGTACAAAGACACGCAAGCAATCCAAATATAGGGCATCACCAAACTAATAGTGCTAGTTGGACAGAATTAAATACTACTTTTAGAGTAACAATTACACCTCAATATGCTAATAGTTCTATTGAAGTAGATGTTCTTTTTATGTTTGGCGGTAACAATTCTTCAAACATTACACATTTTAGAATATACGATGTGACAAATAATGCAGTTCCTAATATAGATACTGGTGGAAATAGACAAGGTGTACACGGTTCAGCAAGACAAGTAGATACAGATGCTAATGATGTTGATATGATGTTTATATCAATGAGAACAACTGCTGGCAATACTAATGCTAGAACTTACTCTTTTCAAGCAAAAAATGAAAGTGGAACGACTGTAAAAAATTATTTTGCTTCTTCTAGTAATGTTAGTCAGTTAAGTTATGCAAAACCAATAATGAGAGTAACTGAGGTAGCAGCATGATAAATAAATCAGATGCAATATTATCATTACAGCCAAATGCAGAATTCGTTGTAAGTGACTCTGAATTAAGATGGCTTAATGATTCAGTAGCACAACCTACTACATCAGAAATAGATGCTGAAGTAATCAGATTACAAGCAGCATATGATGCTCAAGACTACGCAAGAAAACGCAAAGTTAAATACGATGCGTTAAATCAATTTGAATTAATCAGCGATGATGCTATTAATGGCACGACCACACACAAGGATGCCATAGTAGCAATTAAGTCTGAGTTTCCAAAACCATAGGAGTAAAGAATGGCAATAGTAATTAATGGATCAGGCACAGTCACAGGATTAGCCGTTGGTGGATTGCCTGATGGAATAGTAGATGAAGGTACTCTAGCAAATTCATCTGTAGTAACAGCAAAGCTAAACGATGATGCTGTAACAAATGCTAAGATAGCTAATGATGCTATTACAGAGCACGAGCTAGCTGCAGGTGCTGTAGTAACCGCAGCTATAAATGATGATGCTGTAACAGGAGCTAAAGTAGCAGCAGGTGCTGTTATTCAAGTTGTAGCTACAGTTTTAGGAAGTACGTTTTCATATACTGGTGGTGCTACTTGGACTAATACTGGAGTTGTAGCAGCAATAACACCATCAAGTACAAGCAGTAAAATTTTAATTATGCCTTCTTTAGCTTTAGGAATGTCAGTAGATGGCGTTAATGTTAGATTAAGATGTTTAAGGTCTGTTTCAGGAGGTTCTGATACTGTTGTTGGTTCACCAACTGGCGGAGGTGATGGTTTTACGCATTTAGAACAAAATCAATCTGGTAATAATTACGTAAGATTTTTAGAGTCTACAAATATTCTTGATTCACCAAATACAACAAGTGTTGTAACTTATTATATCCAAATATATAGAAACACAACTGCTGGTACTGCTTATTTAAATAGAGGACATACAGACCAGTCAAGACAACATTCAGGTATTACACTTTTGGAGATAGCGGGATGAGTACAATAAAATCAAGTGACGAACATCTAACGCTCAACGCAGATGGTTCTTCTAAGGATATAAAGTTCCAAGCCAACGGAGTAGAGAAAGCGAGTATCAGCTCTAGCGGTGCGTTTACTTCTACTACGATTGATGCTACCAAACTGACAGGTAACTTACCAGCAATTAGTGGAGCAAGTCTTACTGGTTTACCTAATGGCTCACAGTTAGACCACTCGGGAACTAAAAGATTAGACACTAATGGAGCTGGTATCGGTATTTATTCTAGCACTCCAGCTTTGTCTTGGAAAGAGGCAGATGGTGCTACTAAGATGGACATAAATTTTGGTGCAAATGCAACTGATGTTGCTGAATGGAATGTGCATCCAGCAAAAGACATTAGGTTTAGAAATAACTCAACTACTACTTTAACTCTTAAATCAGATGGCAGAGGCTTGTCACAGTTTACTGCAAAGGCTTGGGTAAGTTATGATTTAGGTAGCGGAACTGCTGCAATACACGATAGTCACAATATTAGTTCTATAACAGACATCGCAACTGGTGATGCTCAACTTAATTTTAGTAACAATATGGCAAATGCTAATTATGCTGTGGCTGGTATGTCAGATGATACTTTTCGTGGAATAAGTTTGCGTGACACAAGTTTGACAAATGTTGCTTATACAAGATTTGCTACTTGGATTTCAAGTAATACAACTTATGATGATTCGCACAGAGCTATGGCAATTTGGTTTGGAGATTAAGATATGAGAATAATATATGACAATGATGGAGTAGCTTCAGTAATAATACCAGCGTCTAAGTTTTTAGCTACTTTAACAGGTACAGATGAAGAAAAAATGATTCTTTTAGCTAATAAACAATTACCGACTGGAACTAAATACGAAATCATAGCTGATTCAGTTGACTTATCTGACAGAACCTTTAGAAATGCTTGGACATATACTGCTGGTTCTGATGAAAAGACTTCAGCAGATTTAAGTGCAGAGGACTTAGCTAAATACAATATGAAGGAGAATATCTAATGCCGATTACTGTAGACATAACTAAAGCTAAAGTCATCACTAAAGACAGACTTAGAGCAGACAGAAAACCTCTGTTAGAAGAACAAGACATTCTCTTTATGAAGGCACAAGAAGCTGGTACATCAACTTCAGCTATTGTGACAGAGAAGCAAAGACTCAGAGATATTACAAATCAAGTAGATAGTATGACTACAACAACTCAATTGAAAGCAGCAACAGTAACGGAGTAAACATATGGCATTAACTAAAGTAACAAGCGGTGGTATATCAGATATAGCTGCAGCAGTAGAAGGAGCTAGTGACTCTAATAAGTTCACTGATGCCGATCACACTAAATTAAATGCTATTGAAGCAAGTGCTACTGCCGACCAGACTAACGCTGAAATTAAAGCTGCTGTAGAAGCAGCAACAGATTCAAACACATTTACTGATGCTGACCATACTAAACTAAACGCAATAGAAGCATCAGCCACAGCAGACCAAACAGATGCTGAAATTAGAGCTGCTGTTGAAGCAGCTAGTGATAGTAATGTATTTACAGATGCTGATCACACTAAATTAAATGGTGTTGCAGCCAGTGCAAATAACTATGTGCATCCTAATCATAGTGGTGATGTAGTATCTGCAGCTGACGGAGCAATGACTATTCAAACAGATGCAGTAGATATTGCTATGTTATCTGCAACAGGTACTCCGGGTAGCACTACATTTTTAAGAGGGGATAACTCTTGGGCTACTGCTGGGTCTACTAGTGCTAGTGACTTGACTTCAGGTACTTTGCCTGACGCTAGGTTTCCTGCTACATTACCAGCTATTAGTGGTGCTAACTTAACTGGCATTAGTTCAGTAGGCGGAGCAACTGGAGTTGACTTTA
>Ga0213869_10000200_pt1 | contig 49064 bp, 47 predicted proteins | sample PICome_10_FD_160083 | JGI IMG/M metagenome (GOLD analysis project Ga0213869, IMG submission 160083) | Coastal seawater microbial communities near Pivers Island, North Carolina, United States - PICO132 | ecosystem: Environmental > Aquatic > Marine > Coastal | place: USA: North Carolina...
GGATAACGCTTCGTCTTCTTCGCAATCTGGGCCATCCGCCCCCGGCTCTGCTGCGTCCACATCCAGAGCCTGAATCACGCAGATACGCCTATGACAACCCCTGCCGCCGATTTCCCAAACAGCCTCTGAGGCTGAGATTTGAAATGAATTCAACCAGCAGTGTTTCCAACTTCTGCATGTCGTCGAGAAAGAAATGGCGAGGAAAGTGCATGTTATGCTCCAGAAACAGCATTGGAATGATAAGATGCGCTGAGGAGAGCCCAAGGGCATGAGCGCAAGCGATATGATCATCGACACGGGACTTCGGGTTGCCCGCCTCGATTTCACGAAGCCACCGCACGCCGATCCCGACATCGGCAGCAAGTTGCTTTTGCGTAATGCGATGGCGTTTGCGCCGTTCTTCTATGCGGCGACCTGAGATCGTCTTGACCTCGGCCAGTATCGACGCCCCCTCTTCTAAGGCGCCGCCTTGAGATGAGATCATCAGGGCCTCCCTGATCGCGTCTCAAAGCTCCCATGCACATTCCGACTCGATCAAGGTCGTGTGAAATGTGCCTTGGGTCAAATTTTTTGACTCCCATTTTGAGAGTGAGCCAGATTTACCTATCCTGCGTGATTCAGCAGGAAAATCAGGCGCGCGGCCTCAACTACTGGTGCAACGGATATTATGATCGAACGACGTCAGGAGACTCAACCAATATGAGGCCAATATTCACGCGTGCAGGAAGTTTAATGGGGGTACGCGTGGTGAGTGCGGCGCGCGTTTCAGGCGGCGACCTCAGCAACGTGTTGCGTCTAAGCCTTGCGGACGGACGATCGATAATCGCCAAGCGCGGACCGCTGGTGGAAGAGGAAGCCATCATGCTTGCCGCTATTCATGCAACGCAGGCCCCGGCCCCGTCGGTATTGGCAATCGAGAAGGGACTGATGCTCCTTGAGGATTTGCCTGCCTCGGGCCAGATCGCGCGCTCCTGGGCGCAGCTGGCCGAAGTCCTCGATCATCTTCACCGCCCCACTCGGCAGCAATATGGCTGGGACAGCGATCATGGTTTCGGGCCCGTCGCCATCCCCAACGGCAGAACTGACAATTGGGTCGAATTCTGGGCGGAGACGCGCCTGCGCTGCCATCTCCCCCATATCGAGCCACGTCTGGCGCATAGGGTCAGTCAGCTCGCCGACCGCCTGGCTGACCATATTCCAACTGGGCCGCAGGTTGCGCTGCTCCATGGAGATCTCTGGGGCGGCAATATCCTTATAGAGAAGGATCGGGTCTCGGGGCTGATCGATCCGGCTTGCTACTATGGTGATCGCGAGGTCGACCTCGCGATGCTCAGCCTGTTCGACCAACCCCCTGCGGCATTTTACGACGCCTGCGGGCTTGATCAGGGATGGCAGGAAAGACAGCCGGTCTACCGACTATGGCCGCTGCTGGTCCATGTTCGGCTCTTCGGGGGCACCTACCATCAGCAGGCGGGCGCCTGTCTCGATTTGCTGGGCTTTTAAAAGAGAGCAATCTATTCGGGCTTAGCCGAGAGAATGATGCGCGCAGAACGGAGATAATGGGCAAGTTCGGCATCGTTCGCCATGAGGCGGTCCGCGAGATCCTTCATGTCGGCCGCATCGCAATCAGGACGGAACGGCCCGTCAGGCTGCTGTTCAATCACAGCTATGCTCAGACACAGCGCCTTCTTTACCAGATGAGGGTCGCGATCAGTGATCTGTGCCATTGCCGGTGCGCCCAATGAGTCCGCGCTGCGTTATGCGCCGGAACGATCAGTGTCGCCACTGACAAGGGCCGATGAATAACATTCCTGCTCAAGCAAGCGTCTCAGGATTCTGAGTTGCGAATGCCGTCCCTATGCTGCGATAGGCTCGGGCTATTTCACTATCTTCGCTAGCGGACATGAGCGCGATTGCGGCTGTAAAGAGCCGCGCTGCCGTCAAGGCAGGCCCGCCAGAGAGTGAAATCTCCACCTGTTCGAGCATCCTTGCAGCGGCATGGGCAAGATTGGGCGAGGCGCCGACAAAATGTTCGATCCGTCCCGATAGGCGGTTCACCCGCGGGGCTGAAAGCTCATCGGATAGTTCCGGACAGTCCAGCGCTTCGACCAGCAGGACGGCGACGGTCAGCGTGGCGCCATAGGGAATGAAACGCCTGGCGATTCGTGCCAGCCGCAAATGGCATTCGAGGAACGCATCGGTGCCCTCATCCGATAGATGCAGCCGGTAGGTCCGCGATTTGGCGGTCGCCATCGATAGCCTCCCTTGATTCGCAAAATCCGCATCTCTCCTGACGACCAAATTCGGCTTTGAAGCTGCTCCGCGCGAAAAAAGCGGCACTGAAATGCCGATTTCGGCACTTCAGTGCCGCTTTGGGCACCTCAGTGCCCTCTCTATTGCGACGTACCCTGCTTGCGATCATCGCTTGGGGCACCCGATCGGAGGCCGAGAACCCGCTCGAAGAGAGCGAGCCGCCCCGGCTCAGAAAGGACCGCAAGGCCAGGCCGCTCATGCCTGGAAACAGGGAGAATTATCCAATGTCGGCATCACGCCTGGCCATCGTGGCCGGATTGCTCACGCTCGCGCTCCCTCCGGGCAACGCGCTGGCGGCCCGGAAGGGACGCCCCATCGAGCCTCCGCAAGCTCCGCTGAAGCTGGAGATTGCCCAGATTGGCGCTGATTTCTTCATTGGTCGGCCACGCACCATGAAGCCTGCCGAAGTGACCGTCGATGTCGGAAGCACGGTGAAGATCGATCAGCGACTCCTCTTGGGAGAAAGCCACACAAACGCCGGAGCCGGTCAATGACCCGACATCTCAAGCGATCGTCTCTGATTGCAGCGGCTCTGATGCTTGGCAGCGCAGCACCAGCATTCAGCCAGACGCCAGTCGAACCGGACCTGTCTGAGCTCGTACGATCCGCAGAAGCCCAATTGCACCAGAGCTTTGCCAATCTTCAGTTCGAGGATTTTGCGCCATCTCCCGTCCATGGCCCGCTTTTCCAGGCCAGCGCCGGCGGCCGCATCCTCTATTACGCGCCGGAAAGCGATCATCTCCTCTTCGCGACCATCTACGACAAGAATGGCGTCAATCTGACGTCCCTGTCCCAGGACGCGGCGGCCCGAGCCAGGCTCAAGGATCTTGATCAAAGCCAAGCGCTCCTGATCGGCCCGCAGGGCGCACCACTGGTCATCGAGTTCACCGATCCGGACTGCCCCTATTGCCGCGCCCTCGATCGCTTCTGGGCGGCCAAGGCAGCCGAAGGCAAACCGGTCCGGCGCCAGATCTACTTCGTGTCCGGCATTCATCCAGAGGCGGCCTCGAAGGCCGAGCATATTTTGTGCGCAAAGGACCGCGAAGCAGCGTTCCGCGCGACCTATGCCGGTGAACCGCCAAAGCCCCTCATCCGTTGCGCAGATGGCGCCGCCCAGGTTCAGGCCCATGCACAGGCGGTCAAATCCATGGGGATTTCGGGCACCCCGACGCTCATCCTCGACGGGCAGATCATATCGGGCTTCAGCCAAGCCGAGATCGAAGCCTGGCTCGCCAGACAGCGGCCGCCAGCCCAGCCACCGCCCTGAGCCTAATTCTGGCGGGCCTCAAGGCTGCATGGCAGCCCAAGGCGTCAAGATGCCGACGACGGCGCCCGATCTTCGAGGAGCCACCCAGCCTGTCGTCGGCCGACAGCGAACACCCAGTCGGTGCCGGCAGGCATGTCTTGGGGCGGCTCCTCTTGTCCGGAGACTTACACATGATCAAGCTTGCAAATATGCCGCGCCTGCGCCGTCCGTCTTTTGGCAAGGCCGATGTCGTGGGCACGTTCGTCGCCGCCCTCGCCCTCGCATCGGCCGCCCACGCTTTCCAGGCGCCGACCGCGGGCGACCTTGGCTACGACATTTACGACATCGTCGTGAACCAGGGCGTGAAGGGACCGCTGGGCTTTGTGGGCGGTGTCGCCGCCTTCCTGTTCGGCGTCTCGCGGCTCTTTTCGAATATCATGATCGGCATTCCCACGATCGTGGCCGCCGTCTGCCTTATCCGGGCAGACTCCATCCTCCAGACCTTCGGCATGATCGTCTGAAGACAGGCTCAACAGACCAGCGCGGGGACCTATCGACCCCGCGCCGGACGGAGAGCGAACCGCGCTCTTCGTAACCCTCACATCTGCTCAGATGTGGGTGAAGCAAGGGAGAAGGGCGTGGACGAGAGACTTCCACAATTTCTGCACAAGCCGGTCCAGATCCTCTGGTTCGACGCGCAGGAGTTCATCCTCGTGGTCTCCACCATCTTCGTCGCCGTCATCGTCGGCGGGCTGGTGGGCTGGTCGCTCCTCGGCGTCCTTCTCCTTTTCATACCCTGGAAGCGGACGAAGCCCCGCGGCTTCATTCCGCATCTGGCCTGGCGCTGGGGGCTGCTGCGCCTTCCCCACTATCCCGGGCCGACACAGACCCGCTTTTGCGAGTGAGGCACCCCATGTTTCGTCAGAAATCGCCCCAAGAGGCTGCCGACCCGCTGCTTGGCAAACCGGCAAGCTTTGGCATCCACCGCTATCTCCAGGGATCATCCAACCTGTTCGAAGAGAACAGGCTGCTCAAATTCTCGATTGTCGGTCTGTTCGGCATAACCGCCGTGCTGGGCATGGCGCTCTACTCGACGTCCCAGAACCAGCGCACGATCGTCATTCCCTTCGGTGCAAGCGGCGATCTCTATGTGACCGGCGGCAAGCCTTCCTCGGCCTATCTGCGCGCCATGACCCGCAACATCGTCGCGCTGTCGGGCACCTATTCTGCGCTCTCTGCCGACCGGCAGTTTCAGGAACTGCTCAGCATCGTGCACCCGACCGCCTATAATGGCCTACGGGACGGCCTCAACAGCGTCCTCGATGAGCTCGCCAACAATCCCACGCTCTCGATCGCAACCTATATCCGGCCCGATCAGCCCGTCACCTGGACCGATCGCCAGATCCTTGTGCCCGTCGAGAAGGTCCGCGTCATCGGCGGCGTCATCCGCAAATTCCGGGGAAACCTGCGCATCCGATACATGATCGATGCCGGGCGCTTCTGGATCCTGTCCCTCACCGAGGAAGAATTCGATGCCGAACTTCGGTAACCGAGCGCGCGCGCCTCGCGCCGCCCTGACCCTTTTGCCTCTCATCGCCATGGCGTCGCCGGGACACGCGCAATCGATTCAGGCACTGCCCGATCAGACCAGTATGATCCGGCTCTCGAACCGGGACGTCAATCATCTCATCTGCCAGGGCGGCGAGATCGAGGATGTCAAATTCTCCGCCGAGAAGGGGCTCGCGGTCGAGAAAGGCGGCGGCGACGCCTGGGTCAAATTCCTCGTCCGCGAAAGCGACGATGGCGGCCAGATCACGCGCAGCTATGTGACGACGCCGTCCGAGTTCTTCGTCACCTGCAACGGGGCGATCTACCCGCTCTACGCCGAACCTTCCGAAATCCCGGCGCAGACGATCACGCTGGTACCCGGTGCCCGGCAGCGCGTCCGCGCCAATGAGGATCTGCTCGCCCCGCTCGCCGAGGAAGATCGCGCCGTTTCGATCACCCTATCCCTTTTGCAGGATCGGGTGCCGGCGAGCTTCACCGAGGTGGCAACCGCCAGCCGACAAATCACCCTCCCCGCCGCGCCCGCGCTGCGCATCACCGAACGGCGCCGCGTCACCATCGAGGGCGCAGGCGTCAACGCATCGGAATATCGTGTCGAAGCCACAAGCGACATGGAGGTCGACGAGCGCATCTTCCTTGATGCAGCGCTCGGCGCCCGGATCTTCAGCGCGACGCTCGACCGGCTGTCGCTGCGTACCGGGGAGGCCGCCCGGCTCATCATCTTGCGTCGGGGAGACGGGCTATGAGCGATGAGCGACAGGATATGCCCCAAAGCCCAGACGCGCCCGGTTCGCCCGCGCAGGGCAGCGGCGCCACGGGCCACTCGCGGCCAGCCCGGCCATCCTCGGCCACCACCGAAAGGGACAACAGCGTCCTCCAGCTGCGCGGCCCGGCCCTTCTCGATCTGAAAGCACGCTGGGCGACGCTCAGCCCGCAGCAGCAATTGCGCGCACGCCAGGCCGCCATCGGCGTGCTGGTCGCCCTGTTTGGCTATGGTCTTTATTCCGCATCCCGCAGCGCAGAGGAGACCACGCAGCAGCAGCAAGCGGCATCCAAGCTCGACATGGGAGCGGGCCTTCGCGGCGACAGCCTTGAAACGAAGGTGCGCGGCGATCTCAAGAAGATCCTCGACGGGCAGAACCTGCTCGGCGACCGGGTCACGGCGATCGAGGAGGGCCGGATCGGAACCGGAGGATCGATGCCAGGCGACGCAGCTGACGGCGACCTCCCCAATGCCATGCCGGGCGATATCCCGGCTTTTCCGCCTAGCCCCACGCTAAGCGAACTTGAACGTGCCGACGGCAGCCTGCCTGCGCCACCGATGCCGAGCGCGCCGGCCGCTCCGCCTGCGCCGCCGGTCGAGCGCCAGGTGGGCGCGATCGGCGCCGCGACGAGCGCAATCGTCGCGGAAGGATCGGCTGCTCCAAATGGCGCTAAAAAAAAGACCAGGACGATCTATTTGCCGCCTGGTTTCATGAAGGCGCGCCTTTTGACCGGGATCGACGCGCTCGCCAGCCGGGACGCGACGAGCAATCCGGAGCCCCTGATCGCCCGCGTCCAGGCGCCCGCCGTGCTGCCCAATGACGTGAAGGCCAATTTGGCCGGTTGTTTTGTCATCGGCAACGCGACGGGGAGCCTCGCCAAGGAGCGGGTCGAGGTCCAGCTCATCTCGCTCTCCTGCGTGGACTTTGACGAGCGCTCAGTCATCGACCAGCCGATCAAGGGCTTCTTCGTCGATACCGACGGCAAGAAGGGACTGTCGGGCAAGGTCGTCACCCGCGCCGGCGCTGCGCTCGCCCGCAGCTTCATTGCCGGCACCATCGCCGGGGTCAGCCAGAGTGTCGAGAACACGTTCGGCAACACCTCCACCTCAGCGCTCGGCACCGTCCGGTCCCTGGACGCGGGCGATGCACTCAAGACCGGTGTCGCCGGCGGCCTGTCCAAATCCTCCGACAAGCTCACCGACTTCTATCTCGATCTCGCGCGCCAGGCCGGCCCCATCGTCGAGGTCGGCGCGGCCAAGGATGTGGTGGTCGTGATCCAGGAGGGCCTGGCTCTGGAAATCAAACCCACCACGGCAACCAAATTCTGATGCCCGCTTGCCAACTTTAGGGAGACAATCCCATGCCAAATCAGCACTCTTGCGTGACGACACGACTTTCCGGCGCCGCTCTGCTTCTCCTTCTTGGCATCTTGCCCGGCTGCACAACGCTCGGCTCGGCCATGTCGCCCTATCCGGAGAAATTCAGCTGCAAGAACAGCGATCATGGACAGTGCATCCATCCCGAGAAGGCCTATGCCGACGCAGTGGCTGGCAGGGCATCAAAGTCCGATCCCAGGGTCACGAACAGCGGCAAGGTCGCCGCAAGTTCCGGGACCACCGACAAGCGGAGAACCGGCAGCAATATCGCCGCAGATAGCTATGGCGGCTACCGCAGCAGCGTCTATCGCGAACTTCAGGGCCTGGTCGAGGCGCCGGTCACGCCGATGCTTAGGCCCGGCCGAACGGTCCGCACGCTGATCCTGCCTTATGCCGATCGCGAGCGACCCGACCGGCTCTATATGCCGCGCTACGTCTATTCGATCCTCGACAAGCCGCAGTGGGTGGTCGGCGACTATCTCGTCAATCCGACCGACCCCGCCGCGCGAGCTCCCATCCTCGAGCAGACCAGGGCGAAGCCCACGCACCCCGATAGCGATATCCCGGCGCCGCCACAGGATCAGGCCCAGGAGCAGGATCAATGAGGGCGCTTGGAACGCGCCATGGCGGCGGCATGACCTATGAGCGCTTGCGGCAAAGCGTCTCGCGCGACGCTTATTCAGACTTCTTGCCCATGGTGAGCTGGGTCGAGGAGGAGAAAGCCTTCCTCACGATCGACGATGGCTGGGGACAGGCCTGGGAGTTGGTGCCGTCGGCCTATCTCTTTGCCCATGTTCATCAGGCGTTGCTCGGCCTTCTCAACATCCAGTTCGGCGCTGGCACCGTGGTCCAGCTCCACTGCTTTGCCGATCCGCTGATCGATGAGGCGCTCGATGCCTATCTTGATCTTAAAGCCCGGCCCGATCCGCTCGTCCAGGCGTCGGCCCGGCGCACGGCACAATATCTGCGCGATGGAACCGAAGGACTTTCCGCCCTCCACGGCATCCCCATTCGCAACTTCCGCGTGCTGCTCGCAATCAAATCGCGCAAACCGCTGGGCGCGGACCTGCGCCGCCAGATCGAGGAGCAGCTCTCCAAACTAGGTATTATGCGCATGGCGCCCGAAGCGCTGGTGAGCTTCTATCGCCGGATCTTCAACGGCGCGTTCGATCCCGCGCCCGGCGTCTTTGCCAGTGGGACCGCTGACAATCCAGCACGCCCGGTCCGCAAGCAGATCATCGATGCAGGCCCGGACCTGCTCTTCGATGGCCCGGAGCTTTATTTCGGCAATCAGGTGGCTCGCTGCCTGACACCTAAATCGCCCGCGCGCCGGGTAACAGCCGAGCGCTGCAACCGGCTGCTGGGTGGCATGCGCGGCGCGGCAGAGGATAGCGACCAGATCGGCGGCCCCTTCCTCTATACGCTCAACATCCTGTTCGATCATTCGGCGTTCGAGATCCACAAGCGCGCGCAAATCCTTTCCGCGCAAAAGGCAGCCGGCAGCTTCGCCGTCGAGGTCGGAAAGCAGATCGAGGAGATTGGCTGGGTGCTGGATGAAGCGGGAAACAGCCGCTTCGTCTCGGTCATCCCTACCGTCTGGGTATTCGGCCGCGACAGCGCCCAAGCCCGCGAAATGGCCGCGCGCGCCAAGCGCCTTTGGGAGAGCGAACCGCTGCCCTGGATGATGCAGGAGGAGAGTTACCTTAATCCTATCCTGCTGCCGATGAGCCTCCCTTTCGGCTTTTACCCCGAGCGCCGGACGCTGAGGATGCTGGAGCGCGATCTTCCGATGCCGGCCAAGGCAGCCGCGCTGCTGGCGCCGGTCCAGACCGACTTTCGTGGCGGCGGACGCCCTGCCCTTCTCTATGTCGGGCGCAAGGGCCAGCTCATCACGCTCGATCTCTTCGACCCGCGCATCAATAATTATAATTTCATCGTCTCGGCCGAAAGCGGCGCGGGCAAGAGCTTCCTCCTCAACCATCTTTGCCTGCAATATTTCGCCCAGGGCGCGCTCATCCGCATCATCGATATCGGCGGCAGCTACCGAAAGCTCTGCACGCTCTGCTCGGGCCGCTACATCGACATTGGAGAGGAGGTGCTAGTCCTCAACCCCTTCGACATGGGCTTTGCGCTCGATGGCGATGATCGCCAGTCCGCCATCTCGATGGCGGTCGCGATCGTCGCGGAAATGGCCAATGCCGCAACCCGCAAGGGCGTGACGACGTCGCAATGGAATCTGCTCAAGTCCGCCGTCCAGTGGACGATCGACAGCGGGCGCGCGGAATCGGGCATCGACGCAGTACGGGACTGGCTCGGCGCCTATCCCGCCGGTGCCAGCCATGATCTTGACCGGGTCGATCATCTCGTCCCGGTTGCGCGCGAACTCGCCTTCAACCTGCGCGATTTCGGCAGTTCGGGCGCCTACGGCCATTTCTTCAACGGGCCCTCGACCTTCGACATCTCTGCCGACGAATTTGTCGTGCTCGAGCTCGAACGTTTGAAGGCCATGCCGGACCTCTTCAACGTCATCGTGATGGTGGTCGTAAATGCGGTCAGCCAGGAACTCTACCTCTCGGCCCGAGATCGCCCGCGATTTGTCCTGTGCGATGAAGCCGCCCAGTTCATGACCCGGACCGAGGGCCAGGATCTCTCCCGCCTCGCCGAAGTGTTCGGCCAGGGCTATAGGCGCGCGCGCAAATATCAGGGGAGCTTCGGGGTCGTCCTCCAGTCGATGAACGATCTGCTGCTTTTCGGCGGTACGGGGCAGGTGATCCTTGAAAATGCCGCCACCCGCTTCCTGCTTCAGGGTTCCACCTATGAACGCGCGGTCGAGAACAAGATCCTCGATTATTCGGGCTTCGTTCTCGATCTCCTGAAGTCGGTCCGGAACAACAAGCCGCATTATTCCGAGGTCTTCATCGACTCGCCGCTCGGCCTCGGCATTGCTCGCCTCGTAGTCGATCCTTTCTCCTACTGGATCAACACCTCGGCGCCGCAGGAAGTGGCAGCCTTCGAAGCGCGCCTGCGCGCCGGCCTCTCGCCGCTCGAAGCGGTTTGCGATCTCGCCCGCGTCGGCCCTGCGGAACTGCTCGGTTCGCAAAGATCCCACCCATCGCAGGAGCAGTCATGATGCGAAATTCTCCCGCCTCGCCCCCGCACGCCAGACCTGCGGGCACGCAGCTCGACCTCGATCTTGATCCGACGATCGAAGCGCTCATCGAGGCGCGTGCCGCGAGCCTTGCCCAGCATCAGGCGCTGTTCTGGCGCTTCCGGCTCGTGACGATCGAGACGCTGATGATGGGGGCGCTCATCCTCTGCGCCGGCCTCGCACTGCACCAGCCCGCAGCCATGGTCCTGCGCGCCGCGATCATGGTGTCCGCCGGCTGCTTTGCGAGCGGCATGCTGCTCATCGGCCTTACCGGCGCTTTCGATCGTGGGCTTGATCATTTCACCCGTTGGAGGCGCGGCCAATGAGCGGCATCCTCTCCTCCTCACCCGCCCATGGTCCGATCCGCCTGCTCGTCGGCACACATCTTCTCTTGCTGATCCAGACGGTGCTGGTGCTCCAGGCATCGGATCCGCTGCCGACGTCGCTCCGCCTGTTCCTCTGCGTGACCGGCCTACTCGGTCTCGCCGCGCTGATCGTCGCTGTGCGCGGCGAGCGGAAAGACGAGGGCAGACCATGGTGGGCGAAGCGCCATGACCGCTGAACTCGGCTTCCCGGATCGTGCGCGCCACGCGCTTCTCGGCGCGCTCATGCTGGGCCTCGCCTGCCATCAGGCGCAGGGCGCGACCTCGACCATTGGCCGCACCTGGCCGATCGAGGAGCCCGACGCGATGAGCGAAATCGAGGCACGGGTCGCCAATGCGCCGGATATGGCACCAAAGTTTGGCCCGCGCGCCAACTGGTCGGCGCTCAAGGCTGCTTCGCTTGGAACGACGCCTGCCGATAGAACGCGGAGCATCATTCCCTTCTACACGGTCGATGAGGATATCCGTCTGCCTGACGGCCGCATTCTTTACCCTAAGGGCTTCACCTTCAATCCGCTGGACTATGTGTCGCTCCCCCAGCGCCTCGTCATCGTCCATCCGCGCGATCTCGCCTGGGCGCTCAAGGCTGCGCGCTTTACCGATTTCATCCTCCTGACAGCCGGCGATGCGCTCGAACTTTCCGAGCGCACCGGCCGCCCGCTCTTCATGCTGGAGGAGCGGGTGAAGGAAAGACTTGGTCTTGCTGTCGCTCCGGTCATCGTCGCGCAGGAGGGGAAGAAGCTCGTCCTTCGCGAATATGCGCCTGAGCGTCCCGCAGATCGGGGCGCCCGGCCATGAAGCGCAAGAACCTTCTCCGCGCCGCCGCCCTATCCTTTGCGCTCGTCCTCGGCTCTGCCGGCGCTCCGGCGCAAGCCTCCAAATGCGAGGCCGGAACCATCTTCAATCCGCTGACCAAGGTACGCTGGAACTGCATCTTCCCCATCACCATCGGCGGGGTTCGGGTCGGAAGTTTCGACAAGCTCGACAAGGAACTCGACGCCCAGTCGGCCTCCAAGCCGCTGTGCGCCTGTCGCAAGGGCGCGACCTTCTGGTTCGGCGTGAAGGTGAGCTTCTGGTCGCCCAACCGCATGATCGATGTGGTGACCGAGCCCGGCTGCATGATGGCGCTCGGCGCAGATCTCCTGCCGACCGGCGGCAAGCTCCAGGGCAGTCAGTCGTCGATCGCCGATGGCACAAACAGCCAGAAAATGTTCGCGCAGATGCATTATTATATCTCGCCGGTCTGGAAGATGCTCGACATGTTCACCGACCTGCCCTGTACGCAAGATGACGGGTTCGATGTGGCGATGATCTCCGAAGTGCTGCCGACCTGGCAGTCGGGGACGCTGGGCGCGATCATCCAGCCCGAGGGCATTCTCTTCGGCAACCCCGCAGCCGGCCTTGCCTGCATGGCCGACAGCGCCGCGGCGGCGGCCGGCAAAGTGCTCGATCCCCTCTTCTGGTGCATGGGCAGCTGGGGCGCCACCTATCCGGTCGCGGGTGATATCCATTTTGGCGACAGCGTCGAGGCCTGGGCAGGGCTTGCCGCGCGCGGGACTTATCTGATGGGGCGCCTTGGCGCGCTCACTATCAGTTCAGCTGACGGCTGCTCCTTCAAGGCGCAGCCCATCTGGACCAAGAGCCGTTACAAGCTCCAGATCATGGAGCCGGTCAAAGGCGGAAAATGCGTCAATATCGGGCGTCCCGGCGCACTCTGGTCGAGCGGCAAACATGCACCCGGCAAGGACAATGCCCAGTTCATGTCCTTTGAAAAAGTGATCTGCTGCGCGGGAGTATCCACCCCGTGAGCCAGATACCTCCGCCATCCCCCGTAGCGATCAACGCGCATTTCGGATGGTCTGCCCGCCCAGGCCATGCCGGCACGTTCGATCGCGGCGAGGGCGGAGCGACGCCGTTCTTCCACAGCGTCGCTCCAACCCCCATTTCCCTCGCGCTCCCGATAACCGCCAGATCGGGACCAAGCGTGGGAAAGGTCAGCACGGTCGGTGAGCCCCCTGCTCGGATCGGGTGCCCCCCCTCTCTAGCGCCTGATCCGACATCGGCCGTGCTGACCACCTTTAAAAGGCCGTGCCTGCTTCCGCGTGAAAGCCAGCGGACAGGCCTTTCGTCTGCCCCCTGCGGAAATTTCCAGTTCGCCCGGAGGCTTCCGATGAAGAGCATGATCCTCATCTTCATGGGCAGCGTGGCGCTCGTGTCGCAAGGTACCCAAGCGCAGGATATGGAGACCCGCGCGCGCGCGGCGGCGGCGGCATCGCGAACGAAGTCGAGCGACAGCGATGCGATCACCAGCAATTACGTCAATCCAGGTCTGGCCGGCGAGGCGATCAGCACCGTCGACAGCAGCCGCGCCTTCACCACCAATCTTGCCTGCCAGAAAAGCGCGACAATGCTGGAGCTGCTGGTCCAGCCCGGCGGGACCGGGGACATCACCCATATGAGCATTTCGCGAGACAGCGATCTCGACGGCAGCTTCGATCAGAATCTGACCCTTCCTGTTCCGGTCTCAGGCATATGCGCGAACGGCGTCGTCTCCTGTGATCCCGGCAGCTGGAACAACTGCAGCCCCCTCAAATGGGACGTAGCGTCAGCAGGTGCAGGTGCGTTGAAGCTGACCCAGGTGCCGCTAAGCGACCTCTCCGCCTGCTATTGCATCAATGCGAGCTGCGGGAACAATCTTGTGCTCGGCAACCTCAATTCTGTCCTCAAGGATCTGGGCGGCGGCATCATCGGCGCGCTCACCACAGCTGATCCCAGGATCGGGGTAGCGCAGGCCAGTATCGAGGGCCCTGTCATCCGTTATGTCGGCGCCCAGACGACCGCCTGTACCAACGCACCTGCTGTTTCAGCGACAGCCTATGTCGCAAATCCGGCCGCGCTTGCAGGCGATGCCAGCAGCGCAGCACAATCCAGCAGCATATTTGAAGCCCTTGCCGGCTCGGCCGCTGGATCCGGCAAGGCGCAGGAAACCCGCGCCTGCACCATCACACGGCAGGTCAATGTCTCAGATCCTATATTTGACGCAATCATATCGCGGACCGGCGGACGATCGACCGTAACCGTCAGTCCGACCATAGCGCGATTTACGCTGGGCTCTCCGGGAGAAAAGAGCCTTTCAGGTGGCCGCTGCACGATCTTCGAGTTCCAGATGAGCTTGCAGGTGGGCGATGGTGATCGTCTGCGCTCCGTGCGCCTTGCGCGCTATTATGCCGATGACTGGGCGCAGATCTATGTTGACGGCACGCTTATAGCGTCGGGTCCCAACGCATGGACCGGATCAGGATCGCCGCCAGGAAATTGCGAGCAGGGTCGCATTTTTACCCGCACGCCCGGGACCGATCTCATGCCCTTCATGACCCCTGGCGCCCACCAGGTCCGCATGCGCGTTGCTGTAGCCGATGAAGGCGGCGCACTTGCCGAGATCGAGGCCGAAATTGATGGTAGCTGCCGCGTAGAAGAGCAGCTTGTCGATCTGTGCACCTCTTATGCGCAGGACAAGGACTGCAGGCTCCTCTCCGAAGAGGTCGATGGCGTCGAGACCTTCAGGAACGGCGTCAACACTGGGCTGAGGCCCCTGGCACAAACCCGCCTGTTTGGAGCTGGTCAATGCACATACCAGTTCACCCGCGACTTTTTCGAGCGCGCCCGACGCTATAGCTGTGTCACGGACAGTGCAGCGCTCGCCCAGCCAGACCTCACACGCGGCGCCTATATCATCGACCGATCAACCCAGACGCTGCTAGCCGATCGCACAATGTCGAGCGATGGGACGATCTCGACTTCGACGCGGGCATTTTCACTGCCCGACCGTCCGACGGTTCCAGCCTGCGAGCCGATCTGCAAAACACGTGCGCCAAAGGCCAACAGCGACGTCGCTGTTTCCGGCGTGGTCGGCAGCCAGCAGATTGATCCGTCAGGCTGGAACAGCTTCTATCATAGCTGCGGCGTCGATGGGACCTGCCCGCTGGGAGAGGGCGAAGAGCTGGTTTCGGCCTGCGGCTGCCTCGACGATTTTCCAGAAGCCGCCGTCATGATGCAGACTGTGCGCCTCGCTGGATCCGACCTTGCCTGCACAGCGGGGACACCATGAAGCAGCGGATCATCTTCACGCTGTTGAGCGCCGCGCTCATGGCAATCACCGTCCCAGGAGCAGCATGGGCAGCCCAGCTCTGCGCGGCTGATTTGAACGGCAATGGCGATGCGGCTGACGAAGGCGAGATGGCGAGCTGCGTCGCCATGGCCGGCGGTGCCACGCAATGCCCGATCCAGCAGACGGCTTGCGTAGCCGACTCGGCCGGCGGCTATAGCTGCCCGCTCGGGGACGATCATCAATGCCTGGTGCCAGCCTCGGGCGGAACGCCAACCTGCTCGCCGGTCGCCTGCATCGACACCGCGCTCAATCCGGTCGAGGATGAGCTTCTGGTCGACGATACAGGTCCGAACAATGACGGCCCGGTCGACGCCGACGGCAATTGTCTTGGCACGATCGAGATATTCGGCGGCCGGGCGCTGCGCTGCCGTCCGCCAGGCGCCAGCGTCACCTTTCAGAATTGCTGCAAGGACCGGGACAAGATCGTCAAGGATGGGATGGGCGGTTCTATCAGCTCCATCACCACCAAGATTGCGATCGCCAAGGGCGTGTTCACCGGCGCCAAGGCGGCCTACCTCGCCTTCAAGGCAGGCGCGACGGCGGGACAGGCGGCCAGTGCCGGCGCCAACGCCATCATCGTCGGCCTAGACCCCACCTCGATCGCGATCAGCCTGGCCATCAACTTCATGATGGAGGTGCTGCTCCAGGGCTGCGACCAACAGGATATGGAAACCGGCATGCTGCGTGGTTCAGGCATGTGCCACGAGGTCGGCACCTATTGCTCATCGTCAATGCTTGGCGTCTGCATTCAGAAAGCCCGTGGCCATTGCTGCTTCAACACGAAGCTTGGCCGCATCATCCAGGAGCAGGGCCGCCCGCAGCTCAGCGCCTTCAACGCCATGGGCTGGGGAACACCCAAGCAGCCCTATTGCCGGGGCTTTACCGCTGAAGAATTCCAGGCGCTCGATTTCAGCCGAATGGATCTCTCGCAATATTATGAGGAGATCGAGGCGCGCGCCCAGTCCGACATCCGACAAGATATGGAGGAGAAGGTCGATGCCTATCTGCGCACCGTCAGTCCCTGACAGCCATATGGCCCCGCTCATGCTTGCGCTCGCGCTTATCGGCGCCGCGCCAGGGCAGGCCCGGGAGGCCCAATCGGCGGACGAAGGGACGTCTGCCATGGAGCGGCTTCGCGAAGCCAATGCCAGCGCACCTTCAGCGGCGCACGCCGGGCCTGACGCCATCCCTACCCCCTCTCCGGCTCTCAAACGACGTGCGTTTGAGGCCATGCGGAAACGGCAGGTCGATCCACGGATGGAGGCGCAGGCGCGCGCGGCGCAAATCCAGGCAGCCAATGCACTTGCCGCGGAGCAACAGGCCATGAGTGCCCGGCTTCACCAGGCGTTGGGCCTGGCACCGCCCGATGGCGCTCCGAGCCCAGAACCCGCCACTTCAAAAACACCGGTCAAGGCCTGGGTGCCGTTGCTGTTCGCGTCCTCATCGATGCCGATCGAGACGTTACGGACCTATGCCGGACAGCTCGAGCGGGTCGGCGGGGTCATCGCCTTCCGCGGAGTGCCCGGAGGTCTCACCAAGATCGGCCCGATGGCCGAACTGACGGCACGAATGCTGCGCGTCGATCCGGGCTGCGAAGGCCCTGCCTGCACGATGCGGGGCGTTCAGGTGGTGATCGATCCGATCCTCTTCCGCCAGCATGGCATCGCCCGCGTACCGGCCCTCGCCATGGTGCCGGGCGACCCGACCCAACCCTATTGCGAGCGAGAAGACGAGACCGCGCCCCGTACCGCTCATCTCGTGCTCGGCGACGCAGCGCTTTCTGGCCTACTTGATGAATATGCCCGCCTCGGCGGCAAGGAGGAGGTGCGCGATGCTTCGGCTCGTCTGGCTGGCCGCTAACCGACTTTCTCACGGTTTAAAAATGCTTCTGCGCGAAGCCGCGCTGGCGCTGGGCGGCCCGGTCGGCGATCAGAAGGTGCATCCCAGGCGCTTCTGGCTGGCGCTGGGTATCACTGTCCCGCTGGCAACGATCACCTGGCAGGCGATCCCAGCCGTGATCATCGTGATGAGCCCTTCGATCGACGCCTGGGCCGTGCGCACCGTGCCGGGAGCAATCCGCAAGGGCGACCTCGTCATGTTCGCGCTGTCCCATCCGATCGCCGGTCCCCGCCCCGTCAGCATCACCAAGCGGGCGATGTGCATGCCGGGCGAGCGCCTGCGCGAGGTCGAGCGCCATTCCGTCTTTGACGGCCGGGTCGCCAACAGCAGCTATTATTGCGGCGACGTGCTTCTCGGGATCAGCCGCCCGATGGGCAGCAATGGCGAGCGCCTCGATCATCTACGCTGGGGTGACCATGTTATTCCCGCAGGCTACGTCTATGTTGGTTCCGATCATCCTGAGGGCTTTGACAGCCGCTATTTCGGACCAGTGAGGATCGAACGCCTGACCCGCATGGAGCGGGTGCTGTGAGGCGGTGCGTCGCCGCCGCCGCGATGGCACTGGCGGTCACTGCGCCATCGGGAGCCGCTGAACCCAGCCGCAGCGCCAAACTCGGCTATTGGTGGTACGCGCCCACGCCTGCGGAACCCAGCGAACCAGACGCGGACCAGACGCCTCCAGCGCCTGTCATCCCGCCGATGACCGAGCTCGCCAAATGGAGCCCGCCCCGGATCGCCAAGCTCATTACTGAACAGCGCGACTATGCCGCCACGGTGCTGACGGTCGATGCCGTCGCCGATTTCTGGCGATTGCAGGACTTTGCGAGGCGCAAGGCCCGCGCCTTTGCCGGTGTCACCCAACTCGCCATGCTCACCCACCCGGAACTGAGCGCCCGCTCCGCCTATCCGGTGGTTGGCGACGCCCGCGACGCCATGGGCGCGCAGAAGGACGCCACCCGCCGTGCCTATCTCCGGTCCAAGGGGGGCGAGTTCGCGCTCATCATGTTCTCACGGGCCAGCTGTGGCTATTGCCGCGTCCAATGGCCGATCCTCCAGCGCTTCCAGGAGGAGATGGGCTGGCAGGTCAGCAGCCAGGATCTTGATCGCAAACCTGAGCTGTCCAGCCGCTTTGGCGTCGAGGTCACGCCCACGACCATGGTGATCCGCCGCGGCTCGTCCCAGCGCATGGTGATCGCCAATGGCGTGGAGGCCTATCCCAACATCATCCAGACCGCCTATCAGGCCGTAAAACTGCTCTCCGGCGACATTCGTCCCGAGCAATTCCTGACCGGCGCGGGCGAAGAGAATGGCTTCTTCGACGCGCTCGCCAATGGTCCGGTTGCGGCCAGTGACCCGGCCGTCAGCCAGGACGCCCAGCCGTGAGATCGGCGGACATGTTCTTCGCGGTTGCGGTGACGGCGGGCGCTACCACAATGAGTATCGCGGCACCGCCGAACCGAGCAGAAGCCGCGCGCGGCGCGGTCCATCCGGTCAGCACGGAGCTGGAGATGAAAAGCTGGCTCGATCGCGTTCCGCACACCAGCGTCTATCCGCCCGACTTTGAGGCGACCCTGCAAGGCCAGGGTTCGGCCTATGTGATCGAAATGAGCACGGCGCCCGGCTGCCTCCCCTGCGGCGATCTGTGGACCAAGCTTGGGGCGATGAAGGCCCGCTATGGTTGGACCATCCGGACCATCACGACCCAGGAAGCGATAATCCGTTCAGGCCGACTTGGCCTCCCCTGGATCGGCCATCCAGTTGCATGGGTCCGGCCCCTGGCCGACCCCAATCGCATCATACCCGTGGCCATTGGCACGGACCATGCGGTCAACATCAGCCGCAACCTTTATCTTGCGGCGAAAATGCAGACGGGCGTGCGCGTGGGCGTCGCCGTTCGCGCCATGTCGAAATTCACCGGGATCGTGTCTTGGCCGCAGCCCGCCAGACCGCACGAACAATGAGCACACCCGCTATCCTAGCTTTGCGCGGCGCCCCGCAATATCTGCGCGGCTTCTCGCAACGACATGACCATGATGTCCTGAGACAAAGGATAAGCTTCAGTACCGGCATAAATCACTGTGCGGCGAGCCGGCTTCAGGTCTTCGCAAGCATGGTGAAAGCCTCGTTCCAGCTTGGGCGAGAGGCTGCGCTTGATTTCATAAACCCAGATTGCTCCGCCTGGCATCGTGATTACCAGATCGATTTCAGCGCCCGCCGCTGTTCGATAGAAATTGGCTCTGCTTCCATCCGGCGCAGCCGCGATCAGGCCTTCTATGACAAAGCCCTCCCAGCTACCGCCTGCCACAGGATGGCCAAGCAGGGCTTCTTCATTGTCTATCCCAAGCAGGGCATGAACGAGCCCACTGTCCCGGACGTAAATGCGCGGGGACTTGACCAGCCGCTTTGCACTGTTGCCGTGCCAGGGCTCGAGCCGGCGGACCAGCAGCAAATCCACCAGAAGATCCAGGTAATTTGCGATAGTTTTGGAGTCGAGGCCAAGGCCGCGGGCGAAATCCGATGCATTGAGAAGACCCGACTGGTGATGCGCCAGCATGGTCCAGAAACGGCGCAGCGTTTCTGCAGCGATCCTTGGCCCCAACATGGGAACGTCACGTTCAAGATAAGTGCGAATGAAATCCTGCCGCCACCGCAAGGAGGCGCGGTCATTCGACGCAAGGAAGCTGTCGGGAAAGCCTCCGCGCACCCACAAATTGTTGAGTTCCTGATTGCCTATTTCGAGCGCGTTCAAAGGCCCCATCTCCAGATAGCTGACGCGCCCTGCAAGACTTTCGCCCGACTGCGCGAGCAAATCGATCGACGCCGATCCAAGAAGAAGAAACTGCCCGGTGCGTCGGCCTGCTCGCCGTCCCTTATCGATGAGGCCTCGCAAAATCTGGAAAAGTCCCGGGAGCCTGTGCACCTCATCGAGAATGACGAGCTTGTCCTGGTGGGCGGACAAATAAAGTTCCGGATCCGTCAGCCTTGCCTGATCTGCATCGGACTCAAGATCGAGGTAGATCGATGGCATCGCTTCCCCGATGTCCAAAGCGAGCGTGGTTTTCCCCACCTGGCGCGGACCAAGAAGCGCGACCGCCGGCGCTTCCTCCAAACGAGACATCAGTTCCGCAGCAACATATCTCGTAATCATCCATGCATTATTGGATCAGAATTCCAAATTTGCAAGGTTAATCCATTTTCATCACGGATCCGTTCGCCTTTCTAGCCGATGCAGGAGTTCGCATGACATATTCCTCGCGCCTTTCGATGGTGGCCGCCAGCCTGCTGTCGGCCTGCACCTGTAGCGCTCCGGCTTATGCTCAAAGCTGGGCGGAGCATTGGTTCGACAATGTCACCTATACCAGCCCCGGCAGCTTCGAGGATCAGACGCGCGGCTATGTCACCGCCGGCGGCATGTCGGGCCGCATCGACGTTCATAACGACTATCTGATGAGCCTGACGCTGCCCAAGGTGAAGGCAGGCTGCGGCGGCATCGACATGTTTCTTGGCGGCATGTCCTTTCTCGATCCCGACTATCTCGTCGAGAAGCTCGAGACTATTCTTCAGGCAGCGCCTGCCGTCGCCTTCCAATATCTTCTCGAAACGCTCGATGAGAAGATGGGAAACATCATTTCAAAGATGGAGGCGGCCACCAATTACCTGAACTCAATTCAAGTGAACGATTGCCGCCTCGCCAACCGCATGGTCCAGATCGCCAAGGGCGACGACAATATGTCCGGCATCATCGAGGAGATGACCGGCTACAAATCAGTCAAGGAGGGTTATGCCAAAAGCTATCAGCAAAGTCGCGAGAAAATCCAGTCGAATGGCAATAATCCGACCGAGGATCTGCGCGATGCGCTCGCCAACTGCCCGGCTGAGGTGACGGAGATATTCAGGACCGGATCGCTCCTCTCTCACGCCGCAAACCGGTCGGCGCGGCGGACTGGGCCGCCGTCATGCGCGCGCGGGTGGGCGACGTTTATATGCGCTGGGACGCGACCGACAAGGTGCCGCTTTTCTCTGCCATTCCGGCCTGCGCCGGCCAAGATAGCGAATCCTCCGACGACTTCCTGAGCGGCCGCGTCATGCGGCGTGCGCTGGGCATCCCTGCCACCAGCGCCGACTGCACGCGCGACGGAGCCAAGGGCGCGCTTACCCTTACGCGGGAACGCATGACAGCGATCGCCGAGAAAATCCGCACACGCGCCGCGCTGACATCTGAAGAGCGCCAGTTTGTCGCCAACGTCCGGACCCTCCCTGTCTATCGCATGTTGGAGTGGGGCGTCCGCCAGGATGTGGTGGACTCGGTCATTGCCGATACCGACGAACTGGTAGCGCTGACCCTTGCCTATCAGATGCTGAATGACCTCACCCGCAGCATCGATTTCGCGCTGACCAATGCGGAGCGCGGCACCAATGCGGCGGGCGCGGCGGACAGCAGTAACGCCAATATCTGCCAGACGCGGATCCTCACCAAAGGGATAGAGCAGCTTCGCGATCTGCGCGAAGAAGTGCTGCGGCAGCGCTCGCAGATGCGCCAATCCTATATAGCCGCCCTCAACCAAGCCAATCTCTCAACCAACTATGCCGGTCTCGTCCGCCAGCGCGACCGGGACGCCCGCGACGCCGCCGGCACCGCCACAAACCGCAATCGCTAAAGGGGAGCCTTTCCCATGCGCCTTGTCGTTCGCCTCTGTGCGATCCTGACCAGCCTTGCCATCGCTGAGCCGGCTCTCGCTTTGGAAGCCAGTTTCCACAGCTATGATGGCTTTGCCGAGACGGTAAATGCTTTCCGCCTCGTTTCGATGATCTTTGCCGACCCGCGCTACGAGACGCTGGTGCTGATCGTGGCGGTGGTCGGCATGGCGCTGGGCGCTGTCCTCGCAATGGTCCGCGGCACGGGCATGGGTCTTGTCGCGTTCGGCTTCCAGATGCTGGTGGGGATCGGCCTCTTCGTCGGCCTGGTCGCAACCACCGGCACGGTCCATGTCTATGACCGCGTCCGCAACGCCTATCAGCCAGTAGGAGACGTTCCCAACCTCATCGTGTTGGTTGCCGGCGTCACCAACATGATGGAACGGGCGCTGGCCGAGACGATCGACGACAATACGCTCGATCCTCATGCCAAGCTCGAGTTCGGCGCGGGCGGCCATGCCTTCGATCTGTTTCTGAACGCCGTCTCGCCGCGCGGCCCCATGACCGACAGCTTCCTCGATGCAACGGTCAAGGACTATGTCCGCCAATGCTACCCAGTTGCGCGCGTGTCGCCGGCCTATGGCGTTGACGATGACCAGCTCTTCCGCGCCAGCACCGCCCTCCCTACCGCCTTTGCTGCCATGGCCGGCCCATCCACGTTCAGCACTGTCTTCACAGCCTCGGACAAGGGCGGCACGACGGTCAGCTGTCAGGAGGCCTGGGAGCATATCGCCGATCGCCTGTCCGATCCCGCCATCTTCGAAAGCTATTCGGCGCAGGTCTGCGCCCGCACCGGCTACGATATTGCAAAAGCGGATCAACTCGCGCGCTGCCGCAGCAATCTGGGCGAAATGGGCGACATGATGATGGGCACCCCGCTCACCGCCCAAGCCTTCCTCACCAACATTCTGCTTGGGCATAGCGTGGGCGATGTTCTCTTCGAGGACAGCCCGGCGACCGCCTCGCGCGTGATGGCCAACCGGGCCGTCCTATCGAGCGGGCTTGCGACCATGTCGACCGCCAATGAATGGTTTCCGACGATCCGCGCCGTTGTCTTCGGGATCATGCTCTTCATGGTGCCGGTCGCGCTCCTGTTCATCCTCACGCCGATCAATCTGCGGGTCGCGAGCTTTGCGCTGGGACTTTTCGTCTTCGTAGCGCTGTGGGGCGTAATCGATGCCGGCATTTACCAGCTCACCCTTGGACGGGCCACCGCGACGCTGGCCGAAATGCGGGCCAATCATCTGGCCGCCAACGCCTGGATGCTCGCCCCTTCCTCCGCCATGAAAGCGCTCGCCATATTCGGCAGCTTCCGCACCGCTGGCGCCGGGCTCGCAGGCGCCTTCGTGTTCACGGTGTTCCGCTTCTCGGGCAATGTTTTCTCGTCCTTCACAGGCGGATCGCTGGGCGTCACGGCGCAGGCATCCTCCGCGGCGGCGACGGTCTCGACATCGGAAGGCTACGCCTCCGCACTCGAAGCCCAGGCGTCTGCCGCCGGCACGGGCACTCGCCGCGCCGCCGCTTCCTCATTCGGGGATTTCGGCGCGCGGTCCAGCTTTGGCGCCACGCGCGCCTTCGGCGCCGCCGGCGCCGTCGAAGGCGCGCATGGGGGCGTTGCTGGCCAAGCAGCGCTGGGTCTTGGCGGGATCGACGCCGGCCGCGAGCTTGGGGGCCTCGCCCCCGCCCTTGCCGGCCGGGATCTCACCGATCCATCGGTCAGGGGAGCGGTCCAGGCGGCAGCCGCCACGGGCGCCATCCACAATTTCGCGGAAAAGAACGCGCTCCGAAAACTGGGCACCGGCTATTTCGGCGCAGGTCAAGCCGGCGAAAAGGCGTTTGCTTCGTTCACCCAGAACCTCGTCCAGTGGCGCGCCTTTGGCGACACCCGCGCCTATAACATGATGATGCAGGGCGCGAGCCGGCATTTCGAGCGCGCGCGCTATTCCCCTGAGGATGCGGCGCTCAAGGCCAGCGGCTTGATAGCACAAGCCCATGCCGATCCGACCTTCGCCAAGCTCATCGCCAACAGCTTCTCCCAAGAGGAGATGCTCCGGAATGAGCTTACAGGCGCGCAAACGCAGGTCGGCGCGATGGAAGGCCGCCGCGACTATGCCGGCGACCAGGTTTCCGCCGTCGAGCGAGGCAATGTCGCGACCGAACAAGCAAGGCGAACTGGCGGGAATGAAGGGCAACGGTTCGCGGCGCGGATGCTTGGGCTGCCGGTGGATGAAATGAACCGCCGCATCTCCTTCATCAACGCCCTCTCCGGCGAAGCGCGCTCTTCCGCCATATCCCAACTCTCCCGCTCCACCGGCCGCAATGAAGCGCAGGTCATGCATGCCCTTGAAACCTACCGGGCGGCGAGCGAGGTGGGCACCGCCGATGGGGCAACCGCAGAGGCGGCCCGGGAAGGCACGAGCATCTACGGGCGTACTCGCGAGGCCGCAGGTTATGATTTTGCCGAACGCTCAGGCAAGCTCGATGCGCAGCGCGAGGTCGGTCATGATGGCACACGCGGCGCTGCCCGGATCGGCGAACAGCGCCGACAATCCGAGAGTTTCGGATTTGCGGAAGGCGCTGCCGCTGCTGGCATGTCGACCAGAGAGGCTGCGCGTCTCGATAGCTTCATCCGGGCTCTGTCCGACGGGGCAGGAAACCAGGTCGACATGGCCGAGGGCGGCGCAGACGGCATAGCTGACCGCGCGCGCAATTCCAGGATGACCAGCATCGTCGACAAGGAACGCCTCTCGCGCGTGCATTCGCTTCTCAAGGACCACGGCATTGAGGTGACCAAGCGGCAGATTGCCATGGATCAAAATGGCGATTTTAGCCTCAACCTGACACCTGCGACAGCGGCCCAGATGTGGAAGGCTGGACTTCTCAGTGAGAGCCAACTGGGAGCTGTCGCCAATGGCGGCCATGCCCGCTTCAGCCTGGCGCATAATGACCTTCTCGTCTCCAGCAGCGCGGGGTTCGAGAGATCGGCGAGAAACGACACAAGCACGCGGTTTGAAGCCGGAAAACAGGCTGGACCTGACACAATCGAACATTTCATGGGCGGGGGTGAGGAGGGTAAAGCAGCGATGGCCGATTGGCTCCGCGGCGGATTTGAGATGGACCGTAAAGGCAACTGGCGCCTCAAACCCCAGGTCGCAGATACTCTTCAGCGGGATGTGCAGGCGATCATGGTTCAGACTGGATGGGAACGAACGATCGCACGTTCCGCACAGGACCAAGCTGGCGTCTCAATCTCCGTCAGCGGAGAAGTTTCAGGTGGATCGGGCTCTGGTGCACCTGCACGATCGAAGGGCAACCAACGCGGGATTGCCTTCGGCCGCGCAGGCGGCTCACTGGGTGTGTTGAGCCAAGAAAGCGGAATGACTAACGAAACGGCTACCGCACAGCTGAGCATCGTCAACTATGACGTCCGGCAGGCACTCGCGAATGCCGAACAGGCGGCCGCTCGTTCGGCTAAACCAGCAGAAGCCTTCTCAACCCGCCTCGCCAACGAGATACTTGGTACAACGGGTCTGAGAAATCGATATCTTGGCGATGCTGACAGCGGGCGGGGCGTGGTCGACCTGACAGCACCAATAACATCGATGGAACAAACTACGATACTGAGAAATGGTCGGCTATCAACAGACTTGAAAGCAGGTCCATTTGACGGTGATCCCAATTTTAAAAAGGGTGCCGATTGATGTATCCTGGGTTTAACGGGTTAAGAGGATTTCCAACCCATGAAGCCCCCGACGCTGGATCGAGCGGATCGAACTCGCGCAGCATTCCTGAAGGACCGTAGCGCTTACGTCTGCGTTCGAAATATTCGTCCCCCTCCTCATCTCGATCGGAACTTTCAGATGCAAGCCAAACCCTCTAGAAGCCCAAAGATAGAATGAGCGCCACCATCGGCGGAAAGAAAAGGACGTGAGCGAACCCGGCCGCTACCGAGGAATAGAATTCGGCCGCTGCTTCCAGTTTCTCCGGCATGTGCTCAATGGCCAGACGACGATCCACTATAGGCAGCTTCACGCGCCACGATGTCGTCAATGGTCGAAAGAGCCGTCATCGGATTAGGCATCAGCGGGATCGGGGCAAGAGCATCGGCCTTCGCTTCAGCGCGCGTCCCCATGCCCAGCGGCAGCCGGTTCAGTGGGTGCCTTATGTACCTAACTGTACCGATATCGAAATGGTGGCGCAGAGGTCCGGAGGGGGGCGGTACAATGCACCTACCCCTTCACTGTGGCGATATGCCCGCGGTGGATGCGTCCGGTCGTAATTACCCCCTATTCGCCATGCCCGTCGCCCAGGTTGCGTCGCGGCGTGTGACGCAACTGCAAGGCACCAGCGTCATGAAGACACCTTACCCGCCACAGGGGGCACCCAATCGTGGGGGGAAGCTGCAGCCGCCCGAAAATTCGGGCCGTTGCGATAGACCTACAATCCCTAATAGGGTGTCTCCAAATCTGCACAGCCCCCCGCACGATCTCCGCCGACGAATTTCGTCGCTGCCATGGGCAAGTCACCGCCGTGATGGAGGTGCATCACCATATGGTGATGGTGGCCCCTTGGCGTCTCGTATAGAACCGGCGTAAAATTGCGCCCGTTAAGCCGAACGAACTGCCGCGAAAATGTGCGGTAGTTGGGTGGCGCGTGCCTTGTTCGGCAATTTCCGAAAAACGCTATCAGAGGGGACCGACGAAACTGACGAAACCCCATGTCACGCGCTGAGACATGGGCCGGATTTTCGGCCGATGCTCATAAAGGTTGGGATCGCCAATGTTATGGGTGACGCGGGCCGGGCTTTATGCCGGCTACTGACAGGGGGATGGCAAGGAGAAGGGGTGAACTTGCGAGTGAAATTCGCGTCAAGTCTCGCTTGACATTCAATTCAACCAGTGTCATGTATCACTTGACACATGGACATCGAGAGTATCACCCATAAGGCCCTGCGCCGCTTCGCCGAAACCGGCAAGACCAAAGGTCTTATGGAGCATGAGCGCATCGCTGACATGCTCGCATTCATTGCTGCGGCCAGCGGTCTAGATGAGCTTTCGGTTCCGCCGAACTTTGGCTTCCATCCCTTGGCCGGGGATCGGAAAGGCACGTTCGCAATGACCGTCACGAAGAACTGGCGAATGACATTCACGATGGTTGACGAGAAGACGATCGGCGACCTCAACTTGGAGGATTATCACTGATGGCTATCAAGCTTCATCACTCGATCAGCGTCCATCCAGGGCCTTGGCTGAAGCGCCAGATGGTTGAACCCTATGGCGTGAACGTCAAGGAACTTGCCGGGCACTTCGGGGTGTCCAGGCAGGCCCTGAGCGGCCTTCTCAATGGTCATGCGAAACTGTCTGCCGAGATGGCGATCAGGTTCGAGAAGGCGTTTGGGGTAAAGGCTGATACGCTGCTGCGCATGCAGGCGGCCTATGATATCGCCCGGGCGCGCGAGCATGAGGACGAGATAAAGGTAGGGCGCCTGGAAATGGCCGCCTGAGCCCACCCACCCAATCTTAACCACGATCGCCTATCCCCTAGAGGCTGTTATGAACCAGCGGCGATGGCAGCAGCTTGCTTCATCATGATGCAAGCGAACGCGACGACATGCAGTCCGGCGAGTGTTTGGGCGTATCGCTCGTAGTCCTTGACGAGGCGGCGAAATCGGGTTGCCCATGCGAATGATCGTTCGACGACCCATCGGCGGGGCAGGAGAACGAAGCCCCGCTTCGCCTCGGGCAGCTTGATGACTTCCAGCGTGATGCCGTGAGCCGCCGCTGCATTGGCAGCTCGCGCGCCGGTATAACCCTGATCGACATAGGCAATATCGACATTGTCGCCGGTGACGGTCTGCATGGTCCGCGCGCGCCGTTCGACTTCGCCACGATCCTCGACACTGGCCGGTGTCACATGCAGCGCGAGCAGGTGACCCAGCGTATCGACCGCCATGTGCAGCTTCGATCCCTTCTTGCGTTTGCCGCCATCATAGCCGGCCCGCTCGCCGCTCTGGGGCGTGGACCGCAGCGTCCGGCTGTCGATGATGGCCGCGCTGGGTTCAGCGGTGCGACCTGCCGCCAGACGCAGCACGGCGCGCAGATCGTCCACCAACGCTTCGAAGCATCCCGCCGCCAGCCAGCGCTGCGTCTGCTGATAGACCGCAGCCCAGGGCGGCAGGTCGTTCGGTATCCAGCGCCACGGCGCGCCCGTCTTCACGATGTAGCGCAGGCCATTGAACACCTCGCGCAGGCTGTGCTCGCGCTGCCCCGCATCCTCGCGCTGTCAGATACGGCACGATCAGCGACCATTCTTCATCGGATACGTCAGACGGATAAGGCTTGCGGACAATCTCCATCCAAACCTTTGAATCCATTCGGACTCACAAGTCCATAACAGCCTCTAGCCTTCGCGGTGACTTCAATCTTGGTCTGGCGCGCTGGAGCGAGGAAGAAATCCACCAATTCCTCAAAACCGGCCGCAACAAGCATGCCGTCGTCTTCGGCTCAATGACAGAAGCATTCAACAATTCGACCCAGTTTCTTACCGACGCCCACTTGAAAGCCATGGCTCATTATCTCAAATCCCTGCCTGGCAACCCGGACCGCGATGGTCCTGCCTGGAAATATGAAACCGGCTCCATATCGAGCACGACCTTGGGCATGGCCAATTCAGCCGGAGCGCGGCTCTATGCTGCCAAATGCAGCTACTGCCATGGCATTGACGGGCGCGGGAAATCACCCTGGGTTCCGCCTTTGGCGGGCACAGTATCGTTGATGGCACCTGCGAGCGAATCCTCAATCAATGTGACGCTGAACGGCTCACAGCGTGTAGTTGCTGATGGCGTGCCCGATGCATATCGCATGCCGGCCTTCCGCGAGCAGCTGGATGATGCGCAGATTGCCGATCTTCTGACCTTCGTACGCACCTCATGGGGCAACAAGGGCGGAGATGTTGCGTCCAAGCATGTCGGGGAAATCCGCAAGACGACGAAAGCTGCGGAACCTAACGTCGTGATACTGCCGCATTGATGTGAACTGAAAGGCGAGCATGGCGTGCATCTTCATTACGGGATCGCAACAGGTCTGGGCTTCTTATCGAGGCAGAGATTGGTGAAGGAAGGCCATGACGTCTTTCTTCATGCTCGCAATGAAGCCCGCGCTGAAGACGCACGCCGCGCCTTGCCTGAGGCGCAAGCTGTGGTTGTAGGCGACCTCTCGACGATCGAGGAAACAGCCATGCTTGCCGAAAGGGTGAACGCGCTGGGGCGGTTTGACTCGATCATCCACAATGCCGCCATGGGACCAGAGGGCGACGTTCAGCGGACCCGGATGACATGCCGCTCATTCTGCTGTGAACAGCCTGGCACCATATATTCTGACCTGTCTCATCACGCCGCCCCAGCGCATCGTCTATCTCAGTTCCAGCATGCATAATGGTGCCGAGATCGGATTTGACGATCTGCAATGGAAGACGCGGGCTTGGAATGCGACAGCTGCTTACTCCCAGAGCGAGCTGCACATGCTCCTGCTCGCCTTTTCCGTGGCTAGACATTGGCCGGACACCCTCGCCAATGCCGTAGATCCAGGCTGGTCCCAACGCGGATGGGCGGCGCATCCGCTCCCGATGACCTTCTTGAGGGCTGTCTGACACAGGTGGAACTGTCAGCGCCTCCTCGTTCAAGTGGGCTGTCGGCGGTCGATGGCAGCTACCTGCATCATCGGCATATCGTCAAATATGACCGACGAGCCAAAAAGGTTGAACTTCAAAATGGCTTCCTGGCGGCGTACAGGGAAATTTCGGCTGTCCCCTTCCCTCGGTAACATCTTCAGCGATAACCTGTGCAAAGCGGTTCTAGGATTCATTATGAGCCGGCACTTGGCGAACGAGGCATGGGAAGGAAATTCCTTCTTCATGAGCCCTCTTTTCCTCTGCTATCCGTGATCCTCCAACCAGAATCCGTTGACCGTCATCATGCGAATTTTGCATCCCTTAACAGCTTCAAACCCCGTTCCGGCTGCCAGACCACCTTTCTGTGTCGGCACAGGGTGATCCAGTTTTTCAGGACGTCACCCATGAAGCCAGAGCATATTGCTCAATCAAAATTGTCGTGAACGGTATTCACAAAATTGGAATTTTGAGATAGATTTTCACAAGTGGTGATCAATATTCACGGGCGGCCTAGATCAAAGTGACAATTTTTCGCGCAATCGGCCATGTGTGACTGGCCTTCACAAGCCGTGAATGATTTTCGCGGCAGGGCTATCCCAGAGCCGGCGACACCCATCGGCTATGCAGCGCTCATAGCAGCCTATGATCTTGCGGTTCCCATGCCGCCCCGGATGGCCGCCATTGCCGAACGCCACCATCCGGTATCTACGACAGCCTGGAGGATTTTCACGCCGCGCCACCGTCCCGAGGCCAATCTCTCGGCCCAGCTCATATTCGCCATCAAATGGGAGGGAATCAACCTTGCGGTCCTGGCACAACTCTTCGATGTCATTACCCCCCAGGAAATAGAGGGGATCGTACATGCTACGCCGACTGGTGCCTTCGCCAGACGTATCTGGTTCCTCTATGAATGGATGACCGGCAACCAGCTCGATCTTCCCGATGCCGGAAAGGTACGACAGGTGGAAGTCGTCGATCCGGAACTGCAATTCGCGCTTGTCCGTGGCGAGCCTTCGCCACGCCATCGCGTTCTCAACAATCTGCCCGGCACACCCCGTTTCTGCCCCATGATAGATCGGTCTTTGGCGCTGACTGAATGGACCGCGAAGAATCTCGATGAACGTGCCCGCGCACAAATTGGACGGATCCGCCTAGATCTCATCGCTCGGGCCGCGGCATTTCTGCTGCTCAACGACTCGCGATCATCCTTCGCGATCGAGGGCGAGCGTCCTTCGGGCAACCGTGCCGTTCGCTGGGGTCAGGCGATCGCGGAGGCGGGGCAGACACAATTAAGCCTGGCTGAGTTTGATCGTCTCCAGCGCCTTGTCATTGGTGACGCGCGTTTCGTGCGGCTCGGACTACGGGAAGAAGGGGGCTTTGTCGGCGTCCATGATCGCGAAACAGGCGAACCGATCCCCGACCATATCAGCGCGCGCGCGCAGGATCTCCCGGACCTGATCGCTGGTCTGGTCGATTATGCGACGCGTACTCGTGAAGGTGGTTATGATCCGGTGGTGGCTGCCGCGGCGCTAGCCTTCGGCTTCGTCTATATTCACCCCTATGTCGATGGCAATGGCCGACTCCATCGCTGGCTCATTCATCATGTCCTGGCGGCAGCGCATTACAATCCACCGGGTCTCGTCTTTCCCGTAAGCGCTGCGATCCTGCGGCACATCGACACCTATCGCGCGGTCCTAGAGAGCTATTCTAGGCCGCTTCTTCCAGTGATCGAATGGCGGCGCACGGCGCGAGGAAATGTTGAGGTACTAAACGAAACGGCATCCTATTATCGTTTCTTCGACGCCACCGCGCATGCTGCGTTCCTCTATGATTGCGTGGAACAAACGATCGAAGTCGACATGCCAGCCGAGGTCGCCTTCCTTGAAGGCTTCGACCGCTTCACGCTGGGCATTCAGGAAATGGTAGACATGCCAGCCGATCAGGTCGAACTGCTGCACAAATTCCTCCAGCAGAATGACGGCCGCCTATCGCAACGCGCCAGGACGCGAGAATTTGCCGCACTGACAGCGGATGAAGTGCTGGAGGTGGAGCAGATCTATCGGGAAAGCTTTATGCGCGAAGCGTGAAAGCTGCCGCCCTTCTGTTTCATGAAGGTCATGCTTTCAAGCGCGATCCAACGACTTTCGCCAGCGGCATGATCCCTGAAGAAATGAGCTATGGTTTCGCTTCCCTTGATGAGCGGGCGGTAACTGAACAAGCAAGTCCTAATCGGCCGTCGTGCTCAGCGCCGTACTGATCGAGGACCGCGCGATCGGCACGCAGCAGACCTACCAGCCGCCGCCTGACAGCCGTTTCACGCACAAGGCGGGTAGTTCGCTACGAATGACCCAAACAGCAGAACGGGCGCGTAGCTGCCTGCGCCAAGACCGAGGTTAACACTGCACCGGCCACAATCGGACAGACGATGTTCCAAAACTTGCCCTACGATATAATGTCGATTATAAATATGGCTGCCGAACGCAGGCAATAGTGCCCGTATTTGATGGAGAAACAAGGTAGCGTTGGTACTTTTCGTGGCACCCAGTGCTTTAAGGCGAAACTTGGCGAAATAGTTGTAATGACTTAAAGACTGAGTTCGAATCCCTCCCGCTCCATCCTGCCCCTGCTGCGCGATCCGGGCCAGCGCGGCGTGCAACTGCGCGCGATCGACCATTACGTGAGAGAGGCCGGATCAGACATCGCGCTAGGGTTCGTCGATGGGCTCGAAGCAGCCTACCGTGCGATTGCGGAGCATCCCGGCGTTGGTTCGTCGCGTTGCGCACATGAGCGGGACCTGCCGGGGCTGCGACATCGTCGGCTCGCCCGTTTTCCGTGGCTCGACTTCTACGTCTGACGAGACGACCATATCGACGTATGGCGGGTGATTGATGCACGCTGTGTCATTCCGGCTTGGCTCGAGGATCCATAAGAGAATGAGCGTACCTCGGAGATATGTCGCATTACCGTCAGGCTGAGCTATCCAAGGGAATAGCTGCCGGTCAGGCCGGGCACGTAAAACGCGCGACAAGCGTCCAGAAAGGGTGTGCGCCATGCAAAGGCGGCACTTTCTAGCGGGTGGAGGGCCCACCTGGCGATGCTCCACACATCAAAGTTAAAGATCTCGGTCGCAATTGCAGCAGTTGGCCCGGGCTGGCGAATTGTGATTTTTTGGCGACATTTCGTCCGAGGCTCAATGGTCCAAACAAACCGCTGGTCACGATCAATCGCCGCAGCGGTAAGGTCAGCATCGAGGGCACCGCCCCTTACAGTTTTCGGGGACGGTAGACGGATCAGACCGTCGCCGCTTCTAATGGCCGATCTACAAACGCATGATGGCGCCTTGCGACGCCATCATACCTTCGCAGATGTGGGTCCGAAGAGGGCCGCGCGTCATGCAGCCAAATGTCTGCTGTCAAAAGTGGAATGACGATGCCCGCTGCCTCGAAGACGTCGATCGTGGAAAATTTGCGCAACATCGTGCCTGTCGACATGGCACTGGCTGCTGTACGACTCGCCGGCGCTATGGCCTTTTCGCTGTCATAGGGCTCGTTCTGTGTAACTGTCTCACCGACCGTTATTGCCAAGACAGTGACCTATTTCAGCATTTCGCCAATTTTTGCGGAAAGATGTTCGATCTGGAACGGCTTAGAGATCATTTGCATGTTGGTGCCCAAGAATCCCGCACGGATCGCCGCGTTCTCGGCATAGCCGGTGACGAACAAGATCGGGAGTGCGGGCAAGTGTTCACGCGCAACCTCAGCAAGCTGTCGCCCGTTCATTCCCGGGAGGCCTACATCGGTGATCATCAGATCAAACTTGTGGCCGCTGTCGAGCAGACGGATTGCCGATTGCGCCTCGGCCGCCTCCACTGCCTTGTAGCCCAGCTCGCTTAGGACTTCGCGCACCAATAGGCGCACCGATTCGTCGTCCTCAACCAGCAATACAGTCTGCCCGTCCCCATGATGAATTGGGGCAGGTGCATCATCCTCGCCGACGATGCCGTACTGAGCGACCGGCAGAAAAAGCTTGACCGACGTGCCATGGCCTGGTGTCGAGTGAATTCGAACCTGACCCTCTGATTGCTTGGCGAAGCCGTACACCATAGACAGTCCAAGTCCGGTGCCCTGTCCGACCGGCTTGGTGGTAAAGAAGGGATCGAACACCTTCGCGAGCGTATCCTCATCCATGCCAACGCCGCTATCCGACACTGCGACGACAACATAGCGTCCAGGCATCGCGCCGGGATGCGTCTGGCAATATTTCGTGTCTAGTATCGTCACGCTGGTCTCAAGAGTTAGCGCTCCGCCCTCAGGCATGGCATCGCGCGCATTAATCGCCAGGTTCAGGATCGCGCTCTCGAGCTGGTTGGCGTCGACAACGGCCGGCGGGATGTCGCCGGCTGATAGAATCGAGACCGAAATCTGCTCGCTCATCGTTCGGCACAGTAGGTCCTCCAGCGATGCAATCAGCGCGTTGACATCCGTAGGTCGACTGTCGAGCGACTGGCGACGCGAAAACGCCAGCAAGCGCGCGGTCAGCCCTGCGGCGCGCTGAGCCGACACGCTGGCCGCGTCCATGAACCGGTCAAGGTCGTCCAGCCGTCCCGAAGCGATCCGGCGTTTCATGATATCGATAGCGCCTATCACACCGGTCAACATATTGTTGAAGTCATGCGCGATACCGCCGGTCAGCTGCCCGACCGCTTCCATCTTTTGCGACTGGCGTAGTGCCGCCTCGGCTCGTTCGCGCACTTGTGCCTCAGCCTCTAATTCGCTCAAGGCCTTAGTCAACGCTTCGGTCCGCTCAGCAACCTGTTGCTCGAGCTTGCCTGCAGCTTGGGCGAGAGCAACCTGACCGCGCTTTTGTTCGTCGATATCGACGATCACCGAAATCGCACCTGTCACCCTGTCGCCTTCAAGCAGAGGAATTCCGCTCACTCGTGTCCATACCGGTTCGCCAACCACAGGATGATGCAGGAATTCAATGCCAGCTACGCGCTCTCCGCGCAGCGATCTTGCCGTGACATAGCGATCAGGCTCAATGCGTCTCCCATCGGCTTCATATCCTTCCCACTGATCCTGCGAACCTGGAACACGTGAGGGCACCTCGCCGGTAGGAAGAAAACGTAGGAATTCGGGATTTGATAGCAGGGTGGATCCGTCCGGGTTCACGAAAGCCACGCCGACCGGGATCGTATCGAGCAGGGTCGTCAGGCGCGTGCGTTCACTCATTAGCTCTGCCAGCCGGTCGCGTATTTCAAACTGTTTCTGCCGCGCGCGTATTGCCGAGCTAATGGCGCTGAACAACGATTCGCTGCTGAGCGGCCGTTCGAGCAGGACGACGTTGATTGCGCTGTCGGGCAGCCGCCGTCTGATCGCTTCACTTCCTGTCGCGCGCCCAGCTTGCCGCCCTGCGAGCAGAATGAACGGCACGTCCGACCATGCCGGCTGCGCCTCAAGCGCTCGATTGAGCGGCCCCAGATCGGTAAAGAGTGCCTCCTCGGTTATCAGGACAACTCCAATATCCTCGCTGAGCGCGGCTGCTACATCGGCTAGCGACGCACAGATGCTCACATCATAGCCTTGCGTGCCAAGTAATTTCCCTACGCTCGCAGCGTCGCTGCCATAGGGTGCGCTGACTAGGACGCGATGGCCGTTGGGTGATGAGCGATGCACTTAACTACGGTCTTCCAACAGAGGCGCTTTTTCCCCGACATATTCAGGTGTTCCAGTCAGGACCCCGCGAAACTCGGCCAGCGGCTCTCCGACGCGGATCCCGTGCGCGTCGATGCGCAGTTCGCGAATGGTGTCCTCATGCTGGCCACTACGGTTTTTGACGACCGAGATCGCCTTGCGGATGCGACCACGGCTTTCGAAGAAACGCAGCAGAATGACAATATCGGCGATGTAGGAGACGTTGAGTTCACTGGCGTGCATCGTGCCGAAGAACCCGGACTGCGGATTGATCAGAAACGTTACGACCCCGGCCTGGTTCAGATAGGACAGGAGCTCATGCAGCTGCAGGATCAGTTGCTTTTCCTGCGGCATCGCAGCGACATAGCCATTAAGGCTGTCGATCATCACGACCTCGACGTCATTCTCCTCAATCTCGCTACGAACCATTGCCGCGAACTGCCCCGGCGCGATCTCCGCCGCGTCGATCTGGCGGATAGTCAGGCGTCCGTCCGTCATGAGATTTTGCAAATCGATACCAAATGCCTGCGCCCGGCTGATCAAAGTGCCGATGCGCTCGTCGAACTCGTAGATCACCGCCTTTTCACCGCGCTGGCATGCGGCAGCCAGATATTGGAGGGATAGTGTGGTCTTGCCCGAACCAGCCGGCCCAGTGATCAGCGTGGAGGTGCCCCGGGCAGGGCCCCCGTTCAAAAGCGCGTCGAGTGCGTCGAGACCGCTCGGCACGGGCTCGCCTATAAACAGCGTGTGATGATCGGCCGCCACAAGGCGTGGGAAGATGTTGATGCCGCCAGAGCGGATGATCATGTCATGATAACCCGCTACGAAATCGACGCCGCGCATCTTCTGCACCTGCATGCGCCGACGCGCAGCACCAAAATCAAGCGTGAGCCGTTCAAGTGTAAGCACGCCATGACAAAGGCTATGAAGATGATTATCACGCCCGCCGTTCGATCCGGTCATGTCATCGACCAGCAGTACCGTGGTGTCGAGCCCCGAAAAGAACTGCTTGAGGAATAGAAGCTGGCGACGATAGCGCAAGGGATCCTGCGCCAACAGCCGCATCTCCGAAAGGCTGTCGAACACGATCCGCTTGGGCTTCACTCGCTCCACTTCCTCGCGGATCAGCTGGATCGTCCCGCCTAATTCCATTTCCCAACTATGTAGGATCGACTGATCGCGGCTCACTCCGAGCACTTCGTCCGCCGATGCCAGTTCAAACAGATCGATCCCCTCCAACGACCAGCCGTGCGACTGTGCAACGATCTCCAGCTCCTCGCTGGTTTCCGATAGCGTGACGTAGAGAACCGGCTCGCCATTACGTACGCCCTGCAGCAGGAATTCGAGCGCGAGGGTTGTCTTGCCTGAGCCCGGCATTCCTTCAAGCAAAAATAATCTGTTGGCCGGAAGTCCGCCGCGCAGCACGAGGTCGAGGCCAGTATTTCCGGTCGAAACACGCGCATCCTTCTCTCTCATCGGTAATCTCTCGCTTCCAACGGTTGCCTCGTTCCAATTGCCCAAGGCTACTTTCCATTGAGCCTGGATTTGGCGACACCACATTCATCTAACGCCAAGACCCACGACTGGGTTGCGCCCGTAACGATATGAAAGATCGAAAGGCTTTCCATCGCGAAGCAATATGCTGGCGGGCCTATACGTACGGCGCTTTGAATATTTCTGGGCAACGCTTCTCTGCTTCCAGGCCTCTTGGCGACCGTCAGCAGGTTAGATAACTTCCTGCTCTGGGCGCTTAATTTCAAGCATTTTCTGAAAATTCGCCATGTCTCCGGCAACAATAGTCGGTGCGCCGCTGCCGCTTCCTTACGCGGCAGCAAATTGCCCAAAGCTCAGTTAGCTCTGCCCCAAAGGGCAATTGTCCGGTTCCGGCAATATCCCGATCTGCGGTGGAACGACGATCAGCCTCAGGAAACTTTAATGGCCCTTTGTGGGCCGCTCGCGCGCTGCAGGCACAAATTGACGCTCTATGGACCGGTGGGCTGCTGTCGTCTTGACTTCCTGAGCACGCAAACCTCACGAAAAGGCCCCGCAGCGAATGGACGCGCAGGGCCAGTCCGGGGAGAGCGACGAGGTAAGAGTCTCGTCGCTATCTTCAGAACATGTTTCAGTTACAGACAGGTGGCAAGCAAGAAAAACCCCGCTAGTCGTCGGACCGCGGGGCCAGTTGAGAAAATGCAAGCGTGGTAGGCTCGCTCGGCCATTACGCTCCGCCAAGATAATTGTTCCGCGAAAGGCAGTGGGAACAGTCGGCGATCGGTCCAGCCCAGGCCGCCGACAATATTGGCGCCCCCAGCCCTTTGAAGATGCAAGCCGATGGTTCGGTCAGCAACCTCCTGCTGTCGTGTGGCACTGATGCAAGATCAAGAATGCTAAGCTTCACCCGGCAAGCATTTCACCGCCTTAAGAGCACGCTTCAACAGCCACCTAATCCATGAGCAACCAAGGAAGAACATAGGTTAGTTGCCGCGCGCGGCCACGGGATCATTATGCCGTCAGGAGGCGCGTCGATATGGCTGAAGAGGAAGAAACGGTCCATTATGACGGGGCCGAGGGGGGCTGGGGATCGCTTCGAGGAATGGCGTCGATCGCCTGGAGCGAAAAACCTACCCCCGCCGTCCTCGACACGTTGCGCCGCCAGAATAAGGTCAAGGGGTTCATGTGCGTGTCGTGCGCCTGGACCAAGCCGGCCCAGGCGCATCCGCTCGAATTCTGCGAAAATGGCGCCAAGGCGACGTTTTGGGAACTAACCTCCCGGCGCTGTACGCCCGAGGTGCTTTCCGCGCACAAGATCAGCGAGCTTCGAACCTGGAAAGATCATGATCTTGAGCAGCTTGGCCGGATCACGCACCCCATGCGTTACGACCGCCCTTCGGACACTTATGTACCATGCAGCTGGGAAGAGGCCTTTGCCACGATCGGCCGCGAGCTAAAGGCCATCGATCCACGTTTGGCGGTCTTCTATGCTTCTGGCCGTGCCAGTCTCGAGACGAGCTACCTCTACGCTTTGTTCGCTCGCGTCTATGGGCATAACAATCTGCCCGACAGCTCGAATATGTGCCATGAGACGACTTCGGTGGCGCTCAAGAAGCTGATTGGCTCGCCGGTCGGAACCTGCGTCCTTTCCGACCTTCACTTGTGCGATGCCATCTTCTTCTTTGGGCAAAACACCGGCTCGAACAGCCCGCGCCTCCTTCATCCCTTGCAGGAGGCAGTAAAGCGTGGCGTCAAGATCGTCACGTTCAACCCAATCCGCGAGAAGGGTCTGGAGGTCTTTAAAAATCCACAGAGCCCCGCCGAGATGTTGACCCCAAAAGAGACGCCAATTTCGACCCTATATCTGCAGGTAAAGGCGGGGGGCGATATCGCCGCGATAACAGGGCTCATCAAGCATGTACTTGCGGCCGAAGAGCGAAAATGGGCGCAGGAAAAGCTGCATATTCTCGATATCGATTTTATCCAGCAGCACACGAACGGCTTCGAAGCGATGAAGGCAGAGGTTGAGGCGAAAAGTTGGGAGGAGATAGAATGCGAAAGCGGGCTCGCCCGCGCCGATCTCGAGGAGGCCGCGCAAATCTACGTCGAGGCAAGCCGCTCGATCGCCATGTACGGCATGGGTCTCACGCAGCACGTCCACGGATTTGAGAACCTTGCAGCGCTCACCAACCTCTGGCTCCTCAAAGGCAATATCGGCCGCGAGGGAACCGGCATCTCGCCGGTGCGCGGCCATTCCAACGTCCAGGGTCAGCGGACCGTAGGCATTTCGGAAAAGCCAGAGCTTGTGCCACTCGACAGGCTCGCGTGGCAATATGGTTTCGAGCCTCCGCGTGAAGAAGGAATGAATACGGTCAAGGCCTGCGAGAAGATCATTTCAGGCGATGTGAAAGCCTTCATCGGACTGGGCGGCAATTTTCTGCGAGCCATACCCGAGCGCGAGAAGATGGAGACAGCTTGGCAGAAGATGCGCCTCACCGTGCAGATCGCCACGAAGCTTAACCGCAGTCATCTGATCAATGGCGAGGTGGCATATCTCCTGCCCTGTCTCGGCCGCTCGGAGAAGGACAGCCAGGTAAGCGGCGCGCAGGCTGTAACGATGGAGGACTCACTCTCCTGCATCCACGGTTCGCTCGGCAAGAACACGCCTGCCTCACAGCACCTTAAAAGCGAGGTTGCCATCGTTGCGGGAATGGCAAAAGCGACCCTCCCGCCCAATCCGAAGTTGCCATGGGACGATTGGACCGGCGACTATGCAAAGATCCGGAACGCTATCGAGCAGACCTATCCTGATCAGTTCCGTGATTTCAATGACCGAGTGTTCACGCCGGGCGGCTTTTATCGCGGTAATTCTGCGCGCGAGCGTATCTGGAAAACACCGAGCGGCAAAGCGGAGTTCACGGTACCCAAAACCATGACCTCGGTCGGCTTTGCACCGGCAGAGGGACGCTATCGGCTGGTGACCTTGCGCTCGAACGACCAGTTCAACACCACCATCTATGGCTACTCCGACCGCCTCCGCGGTATCGAGGGTACCCGGGACGTCGTCCTTATGAATCCTGAAGACATTGCCGCAGCCGGACTTGAGAACGGGCAGCTTGTCGCGCTGGCGAGCGATGCCGGTGACGGCGTCCATCGGCAGGTCGATGGGTTGACTGTCGTCCCTTTCCTGCTGCCGCGTGGGTGCCTTGGCGCTTACTATCCTGAAATGAATCCTCTTATTCCCCTCTGGTATCATGATGAACAGTCCAAAACACCGGCGGCAAAGGGTGTGCCGGTCCGCATCGTGACATAGCCGTGCATATCATGGGGGTAGCACCATTATTGATCTTGGGGGCACTCGCGAGTTGCAGCAATGAGGCGCGCGAGGTAGCTCCTGGCATTCCGCAGACCGCTCCCACGGGAAACACCGACCCGCGGATATCAGCTTATCAAGCCAACCTATACCAGATCTCGCAGGGCAGCCGCTATTTCTACTGGTATGGCTGCGTAGCCTGTCATAGCGGCACAGCCCCGAGCGCGACAAGCTTCACCGGCGAGCGATGGCAACGCGGCGGGGGCTTTGCCGATGTCTATCAGTCGATCGCAGCGCACCGGCCAAAGCCTGCCTATGGCGACGTGATTCCGCTCGAGCAACTTTGGCAGGTTACCGCCTATGTCCGTGATCTGGCCAAGCATTATCCTCAGAAACGGCGCCGCGTCTCTCTTGACCAAAAGGGCGAGGCGCAAGGTCCGCGCTGGCCCGGTCCGCAATGAGCAAGTTCGGCCTTTCTCTTCTGATGCTGCTACTTGGCGCATGTGCCGGGATCCAGACGCCTTTGTCGCCGGCAGGCGATCAAGCCTCCGCGCTACACTCTCTTTTCCTATTGATGATGATCGTTTGCGGCGGCGTCTATCTCATCATAATCGGCGCAATTATGTGGAGTGTGCTCGCAGCAAAAGCACGCCGGCGGAATGCGGCGCCAGACGGCAGCGAAAAAATACTCAATCGGGGCTTCTACTCAGCTGCAGCCGGGATCGTCGTGGGGCTCACAATATTGATCGTGGGCAGTTTGTTTGTCGACCGGGCGCTCATAGCGGCCCGTGATGATGACGCCCTGCATATTAGGGTGACGGGCCATCAATGGTGGTGGCGGATCGAGTATAGCGACCCTGCCAGTGGCCGCTGGATTGAGACTGCCAATGAACTCCATCTTCCGCTCGGTAGGACCGCGCGCGTCCAACTCGCCTCAGGAGATGTGATCCACAGCTTCTGGGTCCCCAATGTGGCTGGCAAGATCGACATGATCCCGGGCCGCCGTAACCTCGTCGACTTGACGCCGCGGCGGCTAGGCTGGTTCCGCGGACAGTGTGCGGAATTCTGCGGGACACAGCACGCGCACATGTCTTTCGACGTGAAGGTCGACACTCCAGCGCAATTCGACGCCTGGCTTGCGCGACAAAGCGATCCTGTCGCAGCTGGAGCACTTGTCGGCTCGCGCGCTGCCGCCCTGTTCTTGCGTGTCTGTGGATCGTGCCACGCAGTCCGCGGCACGCCTGCAGTCGGCCGGGCTGGCCCGGACCTGACTCACTTTGCCAGCCGCCGCTCGATTGCGGCGGGCACCGTGTCGATGACACGGGGGGGCATTCAGGGCTGGCTGGCGCAACCGCAGGCGCTCAAGCCTGGTACATCGATGCCGGCGGTGCCGCTTGTGCCGGCCGACGCGGATGCGGTCGCTACCTATCTGGAGAGCTTGCGGTGATGCTTGATCGATCGCTCATCGACCGTCTCCACCGCACCTGGCGCGACCCGCCCGGCCTTTGGGGATTTCTGACTACGGTCGACCACAAACGTATTGCCGCGCGCTATATCGTAACGGCCCTCCTCCTCATGTTCCTTGCCGGCATGCTGGCGCTGGACATGCGCTGGCAGCTATCGGTTCCCGAAAACAGCCGGATGACAGCCCAGACCTTCAACGAGAGTTTTTCGCTGCACGGCTCGACCATGCTCTTCCTGGTGTCTGTACCGATCATGGAGGCAATGGCTTTCTGGCTCGTGCCGCTGATGCTCGGCGCGCGCAACATGGCTTTTCCTCGCTTGGGCGCCTTCAGCTTCTGGCTCTACTTCGGCGGCGTACTCACACTCTGGATTGCGCACGCAATCGGCATCACGCCAGACCTTGGATGGTTTGAATATCCGCCGCTGTCGGGCCCTGCCTATTCGCCAGGTCACCGCGCCGACATATGGGCTCAGATGATTACCTTCACAGAGGTCGCGGCGCTCGCTGCCTCGGTCAACGTCGCGGCGACCATCCTGAAGATGCGTCCGCCAGGCATGACACTGGCGCGCATGCCGGTGTTCCTCTGGGCCATGCTGATCGCATCGATCATGACGATCCTCTCCATGCCCGCAGTGATGCTGGTGACCTCGATGTTAATTTCCGACCGACTCGTTTCTACGCACTTCTTTTCCGTTGCGACCGGCGGCGACGCCGTACTCTTCCAGCATTTCTTTTGGTTTTTCGGACACCCGGAAGTCTATCTCATATTCATACCCGCAACGGGCTTCGTCTCTTCGATCGTCGAGACCTTCTCACGTCGACCGCTGTTTGGGCATAGCGCACTTGTCCTGGCAATTGTGTCTATCGGCGCGCTCGCCTTTGGCCTGTGGGTACACCATATGTTTGCCGTTGGCCTGCCGCGTCTCGGCAATAATTTCTACACGGCCGCAAGTATGGCCATTGCGCTGCCAGCCGGCCTCCAGATCTTCTGCTGGATCGCATCCATCTGGGCGGGGCGCACATGCTTTGCCACACCCATGCTCTGGGTTCTAGGCTTCCTCGCAACCTTCGTCATCGGCGGCCTCTCGGGGGTAATGACAGCGTCGGCAGCGCTCGACCTGCAACTTACCGACACATATTTCATCGTCGCCCATCTGCACTATGTGCTGGTTGGCGGAGCCATGTTCCCACTGTTCGGCGCCTTTTGCTATTGGTATCCCAAGGCGACAGGGCGGATGATGTCCGAAAGCTGGGGGAAAATCGCGTTCGGCTTGATCGTCGGCGGCTTCAATCTCGGTTTTTTCCCGATGCACGTCCTTGGCCTCATGGGCATGCCGCGCCGGGTGTACACCTATCCTGCAGGAATGGGCTGGGAAACCCTCAATCAGGTCGCCACTGCTGGAAGTGGTGTTGCCGTGATCGGCGGCCTCATCTTCGTCGCAAACGCACTGATCAGCTACTGGCACGGCGAGCCTTCGGGTTCGGACCCTTGGGGCGGATCAACGCTGGAATGGGCCAGTCCCTCGCCCCCGCCCCCCTGGAACCTCCCATTTACCCCAGTCGTTGAAGATCTCACGCCGATGTGGAATGGCGGCAAGGCGCTCAAAGCGATGGACGGCCTCTCTCCTGACAAGCGCCAAGTACTGGTCACATCAGTCACTGATGCTGAGCCAATATACCGACAGAAGAGCCCGGCGCCCTCGATCTGGCCACTCATGGCCGCGCTGGCGGTCTCCACGATGTTCATCGGCAGCATCTTTACGCCCTGGGCGATTGCGTTGGGCACGCTGCCGATCGCCGCGGCGCTGACCGGTTGGTTTTGGCCAAACCGGCCCCGGGCGGCGAATGGTCCTCTGGGGTCCCGACCATGACAGCTCCTCGCGACTTCGAAATCATCGACACACTGGCAGCCCTGCCCGTCAGCGCAACGGGGCCCCGACACCTCGTGTGGTGGGGCAATATCGGCTTCATGGTGATCGAGGGCACCGGTTTCGCGCTGGCGGCTGCCGCATATCTTTATCTCATGACCCAGGCGCCCGTCTGGCCGCCAGCGGGTGACAGGCTGCCGGGCCTTTTTTGGAGCGGGATATTCTCCGTAGGATTGCTTGTGAGCGCAATTCCCAACCTGTGGGTGTTGCGCTGTGCCCGCGCAAAGAGGCTGTCGGGCGTTCGCTGGGGGACATTGGCGATGACCGTCATAGGGCTCCTCTTGCTTGTGCCGCGCGCTTTGGAATTCGCACATCTGGGCGTCCCGTGGCACCAGGACGCTTACGGCTCGGCTATCTGGTTGCTGCTCATGCTGCACACCGTTCACGTCGTGACGGACTGGGGTGACACGCTCGTCCTTGGTACCTGGCTTTTCACGCACGAAGTGGGCGATGATCAATTCGCTGACGTCGAGGATAATTCCAACTATTGGAGCTTTGTCGTCCTGTGCTGGCTCCCGGTCTACGTCCTTATCTACTGGGCGCCCAGAGCATCATGAACAGACGCCTCTCGTTCCGCGCGCGTGCATGGTTGGCGCTGCTTCTTCCGCCAGCGATTTGGTTCGGCTTCGAACAGGGCCTTTCCGCCCTGCTGCATGCGCGCTGCGAGGCTGCACCGATCGGAATCATCTGGGGCCTTGCAAGCCTGGCGCTTTGCGGCGCCGCAGCCTACCTTGCATGGCCCGTCAGGGAGGCTGAGGAAGAGGTTACCCATCCGTGGATCGCGCATATGGCGATCGCGGTAGCCGGCATCTTTTCGCTCGCCATTGTCTTTCAGACCCTCGCACTATGGTTGGTTCCGCCATGCGTGGGATGATCCTATGTTTCGCCACTTGCCTCGCGCTCAGCGCTGCTGCGGCCGCGGCGCATGACACAGGCAGCGTGCACGACGAGCCTGTAGGGTGGACCTGGGATCCATGGATCGTTGGACCACTGCTGCTGACCCTTTGGCTCTTCGCACTGGGCGCAGTCCGCCTATCGCGCCGCTCCAGGCGCGGACATAAAGCACTGTGGGTACGCGCCCGGCTTTTCGGCGCAGGTTGGCTCCTCCTCGCGGCCGCACTGGTATCGCCGCTCCACGAGGCCGGCGAGCGCTCGTTTGGCGCGCATATGTTCGAGCACGAGCTGATCATGCTCGCCGCAGCCCCCTTCCTGGTCCTCGCAGAACCCTTGGCCGTCATGCTCTGGGGTGTCTCCCCAACATCTCGATCATTGATCGGAAGATGGAGCCGGGTCGCTGTCGTGCGGCAAATCTGGCGATTTCTCACCAAACCTGTCACCGCGACATTACTCCAGGCCAGCGCGCTCTGGCTCTGGCATGCGCCTGTGCTGTTTGACCGCGCCTTGGCCAGCGAGGGGTGGCATGCGGCCCAGCATCTGTCCTTCCTTGTAACTGCCCTCCTTTTCTGGACCGCGATGACCAGTCGCAGGACAGCGCAGCCCATGGCCGCACTCTGCCTCGTGGCGACCTCGATAGTTTCAGGCGCGCTAGGCGCACTAATGTCATTCGCAACAAGCCCTTGGTATGCTGGCTATACTCGGCTTGGCCTTGCCCCTTTGGGTCTGACACCCGCGGAGGACCAGCAGTTGGCGGGACTTCTCATGTGGGTGCCGGGCGGCCTAGTCCATGCCAGTGCCGCTTTGCTTGTCTTGCGCCGCATGCTGAGGCCTGTTCATGGCTAGCCGGCCGATCCCTTCGAGCATTTGGTGGCTCACGATCTTGTTGCTTGCATGTGTTGTGTTCGCCATGACTACGGGCGCCGTGATGTACGTCCAGACGCAAGAACAGCATCAAAGCCGGGCCAACATGATAACCGGCGGCGCGTGGGATCGTGGGCGCTTTGCGATCGAACGCTATGGCTGCGGCAGCTGCCACATCATCCCGGGTATCGACAGCGGGTTGGGGAAGGTGGGCCCTGACCTGACGCACGTGGCTCAGCGGGCAGCCCTGGCCGGCTCGCTTGGCAATGACCCAACGACCATGGTCGCTTGGATAGCGCATCCCCAGAAGCTGCGCCCTGGTAGCGGAATGCCCGAACAAGGCGTACAGCCCCAGGAAGCCAGAGACATAGCGGCCTATCTCTATGCCCAGTACTGATAGCATAGCACGTCAATCGCAGCGCGATGATCGTGTAGCCCACTTAATCCGCCACGCTCACGAGGACGAGTGGATGCGACGGTGATCAAAATAGCTCTATCTTTCAGCTTTCCAGAGCAACTGGGCGACGAACATTGTCAGACGTCTCGGGTGCATGCAGCAGCTGGATCGCTACCCGGTTCCGTCCGCATCGCTTCGCCTCGTAAAGCGCTTCGTCCGCCGCGCGGTACAGGGAATGAAAGTCGGCTGCCTTCTCGGCCCTTGCTATCCCTATGCTCGCCGTTACCGCGCGACTGGCAATAACCGCACCATGATCGTAGCTGCCTATTCTGCCGCGGAGCAATTCTGCAAAACGCATGAGCGCGACATTTTCCATTCCGGCGACCAGCATGGCGAACTCTTCGCCGCCTAACCGGGCAACTGCGCACACAGAGCTTTCCTCAGGGGCAAGGCAGCGCGCTATTCCCTGCAGCACAACATCGCCCGCATCATGACCATACACATCATTGATGGACTTGAACCAGTCCACGTCGATCAGGAGCATGGCCACCGTTTCGTCCGCGTTCCTCATATGGTCGAGGATTGTTTCGACCCGATCGATGAAGCCACGCCGATTGGGCAGACCAGTGAGCGCGTCGCGGCGTGCCAGTTCCTGTGCTTGCGCCTCAGCCTGCCACGCAAGATCGCGTTCCACGCGCATACGGGCATAAACCCGCGATGCAGCGATCGAAAGCCAGAGCGTCTGCCACGCGGCTGCGAAGAGCACGAAGATCTGCGAGCCTGCGCCCCAGAACATGGCGTCGGCGTCAAAAAAGCTCGTGGAGGCAAGGACAAGCATGGGCACCGCCCATGCGCCCGCAAAGCTGCGGGCTTCGTGGCTGCCACGCCGCCAAGCCTGCCCGATCGAAAAGGCGACCGTAACCAGATCGGCAAGGACCAGCATACCAAGGGCTGCCCCAAGCTGGTCGATGGGACCTGATCGCATCATGGACAGCGGAATGCCGAGCAGGACAATCGCTCCTGACAAGCCGAGCGCAGTTCGTCGGAGCCAGCGGCTAAGATGCACGTCGTTTAGGGCTGTAACGACGCTCAAGGTCGCAAGCGCAATCGCGAGGCAGGAAAGGCCGGTGCAGATTTGGGCTGATAGTGCGCCGGCCATTTTAGGAAAGACGAAGAGGTGGATCTGCGACCAGCATGCCCCCCAGGCCACCATCGAGGCAGCCCATGCGGCCTGCCAAGCCGCGAACTGCTTCCGTACGGCCAGCGCAAGGGAAGCGTTGTAGACTGCGCCAACGAGCAGAAGCACGAGTGCGGCACCAATCAAAATGGCCAATCCGGTCGTCTGAGTACTTTCCTCGCCTCGCTGAACCAACCGGATACGCAGCAGACGTGCACTGGCCACCTTATCGAACCGGAGGGTCACCGCTGCCAGTTGAGCATCCCGATGAGGCGCCTGAAAGACCAGTTGCCCACCCGCACGCCAATGGATCCCGAAATCACCGCTGCGGACATCCTGCCGTTCAACTATGCCATCGGCATAGGTGAATGCCACGATAAGGCGATCGAAGCGCGAACTGTGGACGATCAGCGAGAGATCGTCAGATTTGTGGGCGTCGGGGGACACGAAGGCGCGAAGCCAGAGCGTTCCCATTTGATATCCCGCGGGCACCCCAGCACAGGAGAATGTTGAAGGCATCACATCGCGGGGCGTTGTCATTTCGCTTACGGCATAACATAGGCGATGGCCGATCCGCAGCATTTCCGAGGAGGCGGGGGAGGACCACCCAAGCCCTCATCACCATGCATACGGTCATGCAAAGTGCTTTCATGGCTTTTGGGAAGCGGCGCAGCTTGAGCGATTCGCGGCCCATCCCGGCCCCGCCTATGGCAAAATACCAAACAGATCATGGACAATGCGACGGATCCGTCCAATGTCCTGTATTTTCTGTCAGAGAGGCTGCCGGCAAGTAAGCATCAGCGTATCTACCGGACGCTGCGCTCCTTAGGGCTGTCAGTTTGGCTGATCGCCCCGCGAACCTCGGGCACGGCGCAGATTGCGTCGCGTCGGGCTTGCCGCATTGTGGGATATTTTTAGCTTGGAGACATGGGCGGCGGGTCGGGGCCTTGGTTGGCCCGCCTTCGCCACGGGCCGGTCAATGTCGAGTTTGAGGCGGAGGCGCTTGAGCCGGGTCAATCTATTGCTGGGCATAATGGAAAATCCCTTTGCCACATCATCTAATCATATTTGCCGCGCGAAGGTGCGAATGCCTCACAGGAGCAGAAATTTTTCGGACGAGGCAGGCTGTGTTCAGGAAGGCGCCTGGACAATGTCCGCGCCAGATTGTCGAAAGGTGCAGGGCATAACGCTGACCCAGACCCTAGATTCATGCTGCGCGCGCGCTATGGAGGGATCATGTACAAGACCTTCATAGCAGCCTTCGGTATTGGGCTGACGACCTCTGCCCTCACCCCTCCCGCTTTTGCCTGGGGACCCATTGGCCACCGGGTGACCGGCGCAATTGCGGAGCGCAACCTGAGTGGTATCGCGCGGGCCAATGTCGAGCTTCTGCTGGGGGAAGAGGATCTGGCCGAGGCGGCGACTTGGCCTGATGACATGAAGTCCGATCCTTCCGATTTTTGGCAGAAGCAGGCCAGTGTTTGGCATTATGTGACGGTCCGGGAGGGCGACGCCTATAGCAGCGGCGACGCACCTGCCCAAGGAGACGCCATGACGGCACTAACCCGTTTCACCACCACGCTCCGCGATCCTTCGGTCTCGGCTGACGACAGGCGCCTCGCCCTGCGGTTCATCGTTCATATCATCGGCGACCTCCACCAGCCGCTCCATGCCGGCGGCGGGGATGACCGTGGGGGCAATGATGTGAAGGTTAGCTGGTTTGGTCGTTCGACTAATCTTCATTCGGTGTGGGACAGCGCGATGATCGAGCAGCGCTCGCTTTCCTATTCCGAACTGGCCGACTGGCTGTCGCGCGCAATCACCCCCTTGCAGGTCATCGCCTGGAATGACCGTGATCCGCATACCTGGATTGGCGAGAGTATTGCACTGCGCAAGACCATTTATCCTGCAGATAATAACCTGTCATGGGACTATGCCTATCAGCACCGTCTCGAGCTTGACGATCGGCTGAAACATGCAGGCATCCGCATTGCCGCCTATCTCAATTGGGTCTTCGAGCAGCCCCGCGACCATAACAAGACCGAGTCTGGTTCCGAGACCCGAGCCAAGCCGAGGGGGCGCAGCCGAGATGCAGCACAGCGTTCATCATGAGCTTGTCGGCATTTTGCTAAGCGCCGGCCTCCCCTGTGATGCGCGTCGATGATGGCGGAGAATGGCGCTTAAATTGCATCAAATCCTGCCGCCACCTCCTTAGCCAGCGGGTGCGGATCCTGGGCCTGGGCTCGGACTTCGACATGATCGACATCGAGCGCACTGAACCCGCCTGAGCCTTACGCCCTTTGGTTTTTTGTCACCGAAAATCACCAGCCTTCATTTTGATGTTCTGCGTCGCCTGGTCCGCCATGCGGCCCGAACCCAAGAGCAGATCGGGATCGACGCAGAAGGGTTCGACCGAACCATTAAACCTGCAGCCGCCCTACTTCATGTTGCTTCTGCCATCGTCCTTATCGGGCGGATCACTCGTTATTATGAGACCTGTGCGCGGGTGGGCGTAGACAGGCGCGTTAATTGCTGATTCTATGGGCTTTCCAGGGAGGAGAGCGGCCGTGGCGCAGCGTTCGATTGGTCAGGAGCGATTTGGGTTTTCAGGGTCCG
>Ga0213869_10000202_pt1 | contig 48991 bp, 75 predicted proteins | sample PICome_10_FD_160083 | JGI IMG/M metagenome (GOLD analysis project Ga0213869, IMG submission 160083) | Coastal seawater microbial communities near Pivers Island, North Carolina, United States - PICO132 | ecosystem: Environmental > Aquatic > Marine > Coastal | place: USA: North Carolina...
AATGTTGGATAGAGTATATACCTACTACACTAGTGTTAGTTAGAGCATGTATAAGCACACTAGTAATACAATAGTGTTAGAAGTAATTAGAGAAATATAATATGAATATAAAAATTTATCGCGAACTTGATAGGATAATTAAAAATTGTCCTGGTGCAAGCAAACATGAGTTGTGTGAATTAATAAGAACTAAGTTTGGTGTGGCCGTTACCTCACCAAACGTAGAGGATATTGATAGTGCAGTATTGGAACGATACTTTACAAAAGTATGGCAACCTAAGCATAAGAAATACAAATACAGTGGACTAAGCATAGTTGATGAGATCAACAGTATGAATCTTAGTAATGTACTTGATATTGGCTGTGGTTACAATGAGTTCAAAGGCAAAATCAATAACCTAGTAGGCATTGATGCTTACAACAATAGAGCAGATCATCAAGTATCACTGCTCGACTATCAGACACCAGATAGATATCAAGCTATTATCTGTTTTGGTAGTATAAACTTTGGCAGTGTAACAAAGATCATTGCTGAAATGCGTAAAGCAGTAACACTGGCAACAGTTGGTGGACTACTTTACTTTAGGGTTAATCCTGGTATCCAACATGATGATGAAGAAGCTAAATGGATAGACTTCTTTGAATGGACTCCAGAGTTCATCTATAATATATCACGTGAACTAAATTGTGATATATTGAGTATGCGAAATGACGCAAACAGAATATATTTTGTCCTTAAGAAAGGATAAATAATATTAATGCAACGAGCGTTGCATGAAATCTCCAATCAATACGTGAATAACTAACCGCCGAGTGGCATCAGTTCAGATCACTTTAAACCTTGACTATAATTATCGTAGTCAAATTCAAAAATCAATCAAAGGAAAAAAGATGAAAAAACTTTTAGCAACAGTTGCCTTGGCGACTATGATGGCTACTTCAGCAGTAGCAGACACTTTGACACTACAGTTTCCAAACGGCCCAGGTAAGGGCGGAACGGCATTCTGGGGTGACAATGTAATGAAAGAGCTTAATGCAAAGCTCGAAAAGCATGGACATAATATTGTTCCACGTTACCTACCTGGACAACGTGGTAAAAAGTCCCTTAAAGATTGGGCAGGATCATATATGGAGCGTGGTGATACGCTCATGATTGCTCACGGCGGTAACGGCGAAGGCTTCCTACTAGAAGATGTAGGTGGTTTTGATTATCGTGACTACGATCCAGTAGTTGTAATGAACACAAACATTTGGGTTTCTATTAACTCAGACGTTGACTGGAAAAATGACGTAGTTAAATTTCCAGCAACAGGTGGTACAGGCTTTGCGGCTGACATCGTTGCAGTAGGACTTATGATGTGTGGACCAGAAGTTAATGCCACAGTTGAATCATTCCTAGAGTGTACAAACGAACGTGTACGTTTTATCCCAGGATTTAACTCTGGTGGTGAAAAGCGCCAAGCATTCCGTAGAGGACAGTTAGACGCAACACGTGATACTCCACAGACTTCTTTAATGGGTTATGCTAAAGAGTATGAGTCAGGACAAAGTCGTGTATGGTTTGCACACGGTATTGTAGACGGTAAAGGTTCTGTTTACGGTGATCCAAACGCACCAGAAGGCGCACAGTCTTTTAACGAAGTGTACGTTGCAGAGTGGGGCGTTGAACCAACAGGTCCTGTTTATGATGCTTATAGAGCATTCCAAGGATATCGTGATGGTTTCCAAAAGACAGTATGGATTGCACCTAATTCTCCATACAAAGACGTAGTTAATCAAGCAGTTCAAGAAATGATTAACGATCCAGAAGCAATGGCTCGTTTAGATAAGAAACTTGGAGCGTTCCCTTGGTTAGCCGGTGATGAAGTTGTCGAATTTAGTGACTACTTGTTCTCACTTATTAAAAGAGAGCGTCTTGAGACACTAGTTATTCTTGCAAATGACGTGTTTAAGTACCAAGATGCATACGTTAAGGAAGAACTACTCAAGTAATGGAGTGGATTCTACAATATCCAGTTGCCGTGCAGTGGGCTATTATGCTTACTGCCGGCATCTTTTATGGGGGCTTAATTGGATTAATTCCTAGTGCTGGCCCTGGTAAAGCAATCATTATGCTCTTCGTTATTGTACAGAGCTTTGATTTTACTGGCGGTAATTATCTATTCGTATTGTTTTCTATTGCAACAATGGTATCATGTACTATTGGTGATAGTTTTGCAAGTGTACTCTTGGGGATACCAGGAGCATCAGGAGCGGCAAGTACAATGGTAGATGGATTTCCTCTAGCAAAGCAGGGTAAGGCAAGTTACGCTCTTAGTTCTGCAATTACAGTAAGCACAATTAATGGTTTATTATTTGGTGCATTAGGTATGGCTATTATTCCTTTTTATGGAGCGATAGCAGACTATGTTGGTGTACCAGAGATAGCTGGATTAATATTGGTAGCATTCTGTTTAATATCAGTTGTTACTACAAGAAATACGGGCAGAAGTTTAATTGCTATTGCAGTAGGTTTGTTTATTGGATCTATTGGTTATGGTATGATGGGCGAAGTTCGTAATACAGGCGGCTGGGCATACCTAGAAGATGGTGTACCAGTTGTTATTGTGGCGGCTGGTTTGTTTGCACTTCCTGAATTATATGAAGCACTAACAACCAAGTATGAAGTCGCAAGAATTTCACGTAAGGAACACAATCAACAAACATGGGATGGCATTTTGGCTGTCTGGAAACACAAGTACCTAGCCTTTATGGGTGGGTGTATTGGTTTCGTTGTTGGTATCTTACCTGGAACAGGTGGTGGTATTGGTGACTGGACAAGTTATAGTGCTACAGTTGCAATAAACAAAAATGAAAAAGTAAAGTTTGGTACTGGTAATATTAAAGGTGTTATCGGTCCTGAAGGCGCTAACAACGCTGGCAAGATGGGAGGCTTATTGCCTACTATTATGTTTGGTATTCCAGGCGGCAAAGTTTTTGCATTATTAATGGCCTTATGGCTTTATGTAGGCTTTGAAGTTGGTAGTCCATACATCATGGATGATACGCAGTTTATGAATAGTTTACTGGGTGGCTATATGTTTGGAACATTCTTTGCTGGTGTACTGATGTTAGTGTTTGCAAGATGGTGTTGCAAAATCGTTTACATTAATCCATTATATTGGATCCCCCCAATGTTGGCGTTGACGATTTGGGCAGTTCTTGCAAGTAGATTCTACGCAAGTGTGTATGAAGATTTAACCATGCTAGTAATATTTGGTATTATTGGTATGATAGCTAAGTATGGTAAGTTTAGTAGACCTGCCCTACTTATGAGTTATATCTTATTCCCACGTATTGAAGGATCTTATCTACAGTTGTCTAACGTATTCTTTTATGATGATATACAGTCTGTGTCAGCGGCACTGGGCGGTGACTTTAGTTTATTAAGTCAAAACTATATCTTTAATAATCCTACGTTTATTCAACACCCTGTATTACCGATTGCTATTATAATTGGTATACTACTTCTATTGTACGGATTTTTTAATAAATCTCGGACAATGGATTACGCATAAACAAAAATCTGAGCTCCCTCCTATAAATACTACTGAAGTAGTAATTTCAATAGGGGGGAGTTCTACCATGATAGATCCTATTACGGCTATGTCAGCCGCAACAGCCGCTTTTAGCACAGTGAAACGTTTAGTTAGTGCTGGCCAAGACTTTGAAAATTGTATGGGCAGTATGAGTAAATGGTATACTAACGTAAGCGACTTTCGTAAAGGGCAACAGCTCAATAAAAATCCACCATTGTTTAAGAAGTTATTCAATGCTGGCTCAGTAGAAGAAGAGGCGTTAAACCTTATTATACAAGAGAAGAAACTTATAGAAATGGAAAAAGAGTTACAAACCTTACTAAATTTTAGATTTGGATTTGGTACGTGGGATGAACTCAAAGAAATGCAACGTAAGATACGCAAAGAGCGTGAAGCGACTATTTACAAACAAGAAGAACGTAAGAGAGCATTATTTGAAGCACTAGCGATCGGTGCCATGTTGTTGGTCTTAAGTGGAATAGTTGTTTTTGTATTTTATTTAATTGGTATAGATAGGGGCGTTCTATAGAATGATGACACATGTTTTTCTTCTAGTTTATATGCTAGGAGATCAAGTACAAGGAGGCCAACCTATGTACTTTAGAAGTATCCAGACATGTAATTGGTACGCAAGCAAGATCGTCAAAAGGTATGGAAACTATTCATACTCCAGCCTTGTTCCTAAAGAACATAAAGCTACAGCGTATTGTAAGCCAGTGTGGCGAGACACTGACAGGATACTGGTCTATGATTGGTAAGGGGAATGATCTATAGGTTTAAAGATAAAGTAATAGAATGGGATGGTAAAGCCAGAGTTTATTCAGGGGGCTGGTTAGTCTTTAAGGGCTGTGGTTTTATCGGGATCTTAACTTTTATCAAGTTATGTGACAACCACCCTGATGTAGTTGAAAAATTTAAACCGCAATTAGAACAACGAGAAAAAACTCGCTTTAAGGAAGCAAAGCCTAATGACAATCAATTGTCTGGCTAGGCTTCTTTTTCTTCTATAAAACATCTTGCTGGCGACTTCAAACTAATCCCCAACCTTTTACAACGTGCAATTAAATTTGTTCTTCCCACCTTTAATAACGAGGCAGTATGTGTTTGATTATAATCACACGCTTCTAGTGCTTCAACAACCATATTGGTTTCTTTATCTCGCAATTCAGCCTCTAAACTTGTATCATCAAATTTGGAAGGATAAATATTTATTGTAGTGTTAAAGATCTCATCGAGTGAATCCCATAGATAGTCTTGTTCTGTTTTTTCGCTCATATTTCACTAACTCTATTCTATATAGGTGTAAAAATATTTACACTATACATAAATACCACATGGAGGGTATAATTTATGCAGATTATAAAGTATTTAGTAGCAACAGTTATTCTTACCTGGGCATCAGCTAGTATAGCTGGTGAACTTGAATGGTCCTTTAAATCACCAGCTTTTCATTACGGCAATGGATATAGTAACCATGTTCTAAGTGTAGAACAGTTAGGATATCAACGTAAAAAGGAACTGGAAGAATCCAAAAGGTCTGAAGAAGCTAGGCTGGAACGTGAACTAGAAAATACTACACTCAATAAGTTCTTAAAGAACGTTGAGTCACGCATATATGCTACTCTTTCCAAACAAATGGTAGACAGTATGTTTGAGACTTGTGATGAAACTACTACAACCTGTCCAACAGGCGGTACAGCAGAAATCGAAGGATCAACTATTACTTGGTTGAAAGATTCTACAACAGGAAGTATTAAACTTACTATAGTTGGAGAAGATGGAACCACTACCGAAATCACGATTCCAGGTGCGGGGGAGTTTAACTTTTGAAAAAACAAATACTCCTAAGTTTCCTGGCAGTAATACTCGGCGGGTGTTCGTCAATGAATCAATCTCTAGACGTTTATAGAGAGAGTCAAGACAATAACGCTTCGCCTAAAGTGCAAGTCAGCCCTATAGCAGAAAGACTAGAAGATGTCCCGAAGCTAGACGGCAAAAAGATTACAATCGCAGTCTACGGTTTTCAAGATAAAACAGGACAGCGTAAACCAGTAGCTGGTGTGTCTAGTTTATCTAGTGCAGTTACACAAGGTTCAGAAGTTTGGGTAATCAAAGGCTTACAAGATGTAGGTGGACAATCGTGGTTTGAGGTGGTAGAGCGTGTAGGCATGGACAATCTAATCAAGGAACGCCAGTTGATACGCAATACGAGAGAAGTTTATGAGAAGGAAAAGGTTTCAGGACCTACTCCTTTAAAACCACTCCGTTTTGCTGGGCTAATACTTGAAGGTGGGATTGTCGGCTATGATGCTAACACCGCTGTTGGCGGCATAGGTGCCCGTTTCTTGGGTATAGGCGCACAAACAGAGTATAGAGTAGATACAGTGACAGTAGTCATACGTATGGTTAGTGTAAGCACAGGGAGAGTGATGCTCAGCATCGCGACAGAGAAATCAATTGCAAGCACGAGAAGTGGAGCCGACATATTTAAGTTTTTAGACTTGGGTACAAAAGCAATAGAGAGTGAAACTGGTTACAGTGTCAATGAACCAGTAAACTATGCCGTAAGGGCGGCTATTGAATGTGCCATTATAGAATTAGTATATGAAGGTGAAAAGACAGGCTTGTGGAAATTTAAACAAGACATAGATGATAAAAAGGCAGAAGTAAAAGAACTAAGTTCTGACAGACCAGTATTAAGACCCGAGGATAAGATTCAAAAACTAGCAATGCAAGCATTGTCTGGTGTAGAGATGAAAAGAACGGCACAGGATTCTGGACAATTACCCATTATTAGTGATGGGCCACATGGGACAAAGACGTGGCAACCAACTATAGAATGGAAGTGGAGCAAAGACTTAAACACAACAACAGATCGTGAATATCAATTTTGTGATAAAGACGAACGGTGTTTCAAAACTAGTACTGATCTATATAGGTTTGAATCATTACAAGCAATTAAAAAGGATAGTTTGACCATGTCAGACTAACAAATATTGGGGGATATTATGAGATTGTTTTTCGTCGTGCTTATGCTACTCACAGCAGGGTATGCATCAGCGAATGAGATTTACATACAGCAAGTAGGTGACACTTTGGATTTGGACATCACACAAGATGGTACAGATAACAAAATTGGTACAAGCTCGCAAGATGTAATTTTAGGTGCAACAGGCACCGCAAGTGATACTATGACATTTGCTATCACACAAACAGGTAACAGCAACGCTATTACCGCACAAATATTAGGTACTACATATACAGGTACATGGACTTTTACAGGTAACAGCAACACAGTTGACTTACTTTGTGATAGTAGTGGCGCAGGTAACTGTGATACCGTAATAATGAATATTGCCACAACAGGTAATAGTAACGCTTACACAATTAAGGTTGGTGAATCAGCTGATTCAGATGGCTTAACAGCTAACTTTACTGTAACAGATGATGGTGCAGTTATTGCAACAGATGTTAATGGTAAAGCCGCAAACTTAACAGTGACAGTTAACAAGAATAGTTCATCTATTAGTACAGTGAACACTTTAGATCTTGATATGGCTGGTGATGGCGATATTTTAGGTCACACACAAATATTAAGTGTAAAAGGAAGAGGAAATAGTGTAACGATTAACCAATCTGGTGTTAAGGATAATCACGTTGATTTGGATATGACAGGCGATAACGCCGACGTAGACATCATTCAATCAGATTAACTTATAGCTAGGAGGCAATTATGTACATTATAAAAAATACTAAGATTCCTTCAGGGGATCACAATGATACTTAGGTTTTTACTATTATTAGTATTAGCAACGCCAGCGTATGCTGACATTGGTGACATAGGAAAGATTAAAGGATCAGGCGCCCTTGAACGTGGCAATGAAAGTATTATTGCAGAACAGGGCGTGTCTGTGCAAACCATGGACACGGCTGTTACCGCAAATGCCAAGATGCGTATTGACTTTATTGATGATACTCGTGTTGATATAACACAACACAGTAGATTATTAATAGATGAGTTTGTTTACGATCCTGCAAATGATATTGGATCACTAAGCATTAAAGCAACATTAGGAACAGTCCGTTATGCAAGCGGACAAATCGCAAAAAAATACCAACAAAATGTAAAGATTAGAACACCAAGTGCAACAATTGGTGTACGTGGTACCGACTTCATTATGGTTGTAGATGAGATGGGTGGATCAATGATTACCCTATTACCCAGCTGTGATGTTAGCGGTAACTGTTATACAGGTGAGATTGAGGTAGAAACAGACACTGGTTTCGTTATACTTAATCAAGCATTCCAAGCTACATTAACTTCAACAAGATGGCAACCTCCTGCAAAGCCACTGTTACTTAATATAGACGAGAAGGAGATTAACAGTCTTCTAATCTTACGTAAAAAGAACCCTTATGAAGATGAAGAGTATGAAGAATATGTTAAGCGTAAGAAGCTTGCAGATTTTTTAGGTATTGACTTCTTAGAATTTGATGGACTTGATGCTGATGCACTAACTGATGATATACAAAATATATGGGAAACAGAACTTGATGCACATTCTTATATGTTACAAGATCTTCTGTTTGATATCCTAGATCAGTTAAATGCATCAATTAGTGCAAGTTTTCAAGATGAATTAAAAAGACAAAACAAATTATTTTTATCAGAAGGTTCTAAGAGTATAAACAAAGATCAATACGGATTTGATCCAGCTACAGGTATTAATTTAATTAAAGAAGAACCATATAGAATATTAGAAAGACGTGATCCAATAACAGGTGATTACTTGCGGCTTAAATTATATCTACATGGTGGTTATACGATAAATATGACACAAGGGGAGTGGGAACAATATGATTACAAATTGGGCGCCGATAGCTCTAGTACTATTGATATTAAACAGTAGTGCAGTACTAGCAAATGATATCTATATACAACAGGTAGGTGATGATCTTGATATGGACATCACTCAAGATGGTTCCAATAATCAGGTTGAAGGATTGTCTGGCAGTGGTGATGCCCAAATAAGTGGGAACAATAAAACAATCGCACTAACACAACAAGGTGACAACAACCAGTATCGTATCTGGACAAACGGTGACAATCAACAAATGACAGCAACAACCACAGGAAACAATAATATAACCGCCATGGATAATCATGGAAACAATAATAATATGTCTATAAGTATTACTGGTGGCTACAATCAAACTCATACTGAAATAGGAAACGGTGGCGATAACGATAACGCCATAAGTTTAACTATAGACAATGGTGATGATAATTATATATACTCTGAAGTACAAAACGGCGATTATAATCAAATAGACACACAAATACATAGCCAAGACGATGGTTATATAAAAGTAACAGTCAATGGTAATAGTAATAATATTAAAGCATGGCAAGGCAAGCACGAAGATGGTAATGTAGATTCAGATGAAACTGGTGACAATGAGGTATATTGGATTGTATCAGGTAACAGCAATAACCTTGCAAGTTATCAGACAGATGATAACGGTAATGGTGGACAGCATATTGCAAACTATATTACAGGTAATAGTAATACAGTAAAACACACACAGCGTGGTGCAAGTGATCACAGAGGCTTCATTGAAATAGGTGGCGATAGCAATACTGTAGAGCTTAAACAAAGAGGGAATAGCAATGTACAGTTCGCTGATATAGTTTTAGATGACGGACACACGGTTGATGTACATCAGAGATACGGTAGTCATACCGCTAACATTGACCTTACAAACGCAGGCGGCGGATATACATTAGATTTAGATCAAACTGCCAGCACTAACCAAACATATAACCTAACAGGTACGTGTGCGACTGTGGGTGGTTGTGGCTTAACAATAACACAAAACTAAGGAGACTTATGCATGATAGAATTGGTAATGGCAGGATATTTACAGTGCTCACTAGCCGCACAAATAATAGTCAACGAAGACCGAAAATGTTTCTATCAGTGCCGAGACTCAAGCAGAGAGTTCGCTTCAACACTAAAGCAATATCAATGCCCTAAAACACTTTATGCTGATAGACCAGCATTACCCTTTAAAGAACGAGACCGTGAAAACAAATGGACCAAAGAGGAAATAGAAAAATATGCTGAGTAAATATATAACACATTGGTTAACACCACTACTTACGGCAACGTTAATAGCACTCTTTCACTATTCAGATAACTTTGTAGTTGAAACAGTAAGACTTAAATCATTTGACCTATTACAACAAACTGATAAACCTATTGCAAGTCAGGATATAGCAGTTGTTGAAATAGACGAAGCCTCTATAGAAAAATATGGACAGTGGCCCTGGAGCAGAGAAGTAATTGCAGATATTATATGGCAGTTGCGTGAAGCTGGTGCAGGCATTATAGTATTACCCATGCTGTTCAGCGAGGACGATAGACTTGGAGGCGATGAAGCCCTAGCTGATGCACTATACGAAAATGGTGTTATCATTGCACAAACAGGAAGTATACAGGCGAATAAGAATGCAGTGCCACGTGGTGTTGCAAAGATAGGTGACCCTCTACCCTACTTGTTTGAATGGCCAGGCATGCTTGGACCAATTCCATTACTAGGCGAAACAGCAACAGGTGTTGGCGTACTAAACACAGCACCAGAGATAGATGGCGTAGTTCGTCGTGTACCATTAATCATGCGTGTGGGAGAAGAAACATACCCTAGTATCGCAGTTGAAGTTATACGTGTAGCAACCAACGCTCCAAGCTATCAGATCAAAGCAAATGCAGGCGGCGTAGAAAAAGTACGTGTGCCTGGATATCCAATAATTAATACTGATCCCAACGGACAAATATGGTTACGTTGGAACAAAGAGTTTTCATCAGTTAGTGCCACTGATACTTCTAACTTTGCACTATTACAAGGTAAAACTGTAATAGTTGGAGTTACGGCAGAGGGTATTGGTGGTATTATAGCGAGTCCAAAAGGGCCACAGTTCAATTACATTCCAGCGGCTACAACACTACAAAATTTGCTGGATGGAGATCAAATTGAACGTCCCTTTTGGGCTCTCCTAGCAGAACTAATAGCAACAGCCGCAGTTGGTTTAATAATTGTAGTTGTTGCAGGATTGGCACCCTACTGGTTAGTAGGGGCTGTCGTAGTTGGGTTAGGAGCAGGCTTGGGGTATGGTAGTTTATATGCTTGGCAAAACTATTTGTATCTGATTGATGTAAGTATGCCACTATTAGCAGTTGTAATCGTTGCATTACATGCAGTGTTTAATAGGTTTATAAGTGAATACTTTCAGAAGATGGAAATTAAAAAGCAGTTTGCTGGATACGCATCACCTACAGTTGTGCGTATGCTACAGGAAAATCCAGCATTAATTAAAGACGGTATGAAGAAGGAAGTTTCAATTTGCTTCTCAGACTTGCGTGGATTTACACCACTGGGCGAATCATTTGGAGATGATGTTAAAGGTCTTACAAAGATTATGAATGGCTACATGGATGCAATTACCCAACCAATACTTGATGCTGATGGAATGGTAATCAAGTATATTGGTGATGCAAGTATGCATGTACACAATGCACCAATTGAAGACCCAGACCATCCTAAAACAGCAGTACAATGTGGACTGGATATGTTAAAAGCAGTGGAGATATTTAATGACAAAATTACAGCAGAAGGTAGACCACCAGTGGGTATGGGGGCTGGTATTAATACTGGTCTTGGGTATTTGGGCGAGATGGGTTCCACAGCCAGACACAGTTACGATGTCCTTGGGGACTCAGTGTCCACAGCCGCCAGAATTGAAAGTAAATGTAAAGAGTATGGATGCGTATTACTTATTGGACAAGCCACTTACGATCAGACAAAGGATGATTTCTTTTACTTAAAAATAGATGACCTAGCAGTTAAAGGTAAGAGTGTTGGTATTGGTATATGGACTGTACTAGATGATGCAAAGCCAGCGTGGCGTACAGCAAAACGCAAGCATGAAGAGATGTATGAGTTCTACCTAGCACAAAAGTTTGATGATGCTATAGCGAGTTGTAATTTATTACACAACCACTTTGATGGTAAGATGTCTGGATATTACGATATGTGGATTGAACGTTGTGAGTATATGAAAACACAAGAGTTACCTAAGGACTGGAACGGTGTGTTTATTGCTACTACAAAGTGATAGTCAACAAAATATTAATGCGTCCCAAGACGCAATTAATTTAACCTTACCTTAACGAAATTACATCATTGATAAATGCACTAGCCACATACATATTTTAGCTGAAATAACACCTATTAATACACCACATAAGCCAATTAATATAACTTCATAGGTATGCCAAGTAGGTTGTTTCTTCATCCACGCTTGTGTAGTCTCATTTTGTCTTTCGAGCCATCCCACGATCTTTCTCCCCTTTGAAACTTTCAATGTCGTCGAGATCTATATCAAGTTTCTTACCAGTCATCTTTTCGTATTCTTCTTTATACTCGATAACCATATTTAGTTTTTGCTGGAGACGGATCATATCATTATCTAACATTCTAATACGATCAATCAAACCAATAAGAGTTCCCATAGCATCTCCAAGAACAGGTTTCACTTCATTTACTACCCATTTCCATACGTAGTAAATTATAAATCCCATGCCAACAGCCGCCACAATAGGAAACCCATATTGGCTGATTGCTTCTGTTAATGTATTAGGACTCAGAGCCTTCTCCACTTACTTCTTTAACTTTCACTAGCCAACCATTTTCGTTGACAATGAATCGGTCACCAGGTTTATAGAGCCAATGGTCTTTTGCTGAGCCGTCCTTTTGAACACCCATCACTTCACCTGGCCAGTCTCCTGTGACACGAAAATTTTCGCCTGCTTGATCTATATTATAATCAATCCACATCATTTTAGTCTCTCCTTGCGTCCGCTTTACCTTCGTTTGCGGCAATACGGTCGGTATTAGGTTTCACGCCCATGGCGTATGACATCAAGGCATCAATCTTAACTAAATCATTATTCATTGTTTGCACTCTATTGTCGAGACCCTTAATCATTCCATTTATTGTCTTCACCTGAACTGTTACACTACCAAGTATAAACTTTAGCGTAGTAAAGATAAAGAACCCAGCACCCAAAGCACTGGCGATTGGAAATCCTACGTCTCCTATAAAACCAAAGAACTCCATGTTCTGCCCCCCAACAGTATTATAGTGGTATTTATTAAGATTGTAGTTTTTTGTAGTCTAAACCAGTCAATTCTTGGAAGTATTGTAACCATATATCTTCATTGTCTTGTCCCCACACTTGGTTAAATGGCCCACCATTTGTAAAGTGTAGAGCATAAGGTTCTGGGTTAATGTCATATTCTCCTACTAACCAATTCCAACGAACATCTAATGATCCTATTCTAATATCATCTGTCCATTGAAATCTATGTAAGTATTGTGGTGACATATTGTTTACGGCTATGGTACTGAGCTTTTGCACGTCTGGGTGACTGCAATTAAAAAGTATTAAGCTACTCCAGTTCTTTTTAGGAACAGCTTCTTGTTGCTCACCGTAAAATTTAAATTCGTTTTTGGGAGTGTACTCTGCATGTCTTACAACAAAACAGCTATATCTTTCTGAGCCTGGACGTTGTATAATATCCTCAACGACTGGTGTTATATCTTTTAGGAACACAAAGTCGCTGTCAACAAACATTGCCCAGCCTTCAAACTTTTCTAAGTGTGGTATTAGAAATCTACTGTAGGTAAACTCTGTACTTGCTTTACCCTCTGTACGCCAATAGACTCCATCTTTTACGAGTTTATCCATACGTAATATATCAATATCTATATTGTATTTGGCGTGCTTATGTAAACTGTACTCGCAAACTTTAGTTGCATCTTGTTGTTTACTGTCATGTCCTATGTATATTTTCATTCCAGATATTGGCGCTCTCTTCTCCGCTTTTACAACCGTTTGTATTACACCCACTACAAGCAGGTAGGTTGCTTCTATTTCCTAATAACAGTTCCTTGCGAACTGCCATGAATTCAGCAGACATCCATATGTTATTGAATGTATCAGTATTTATATTGCCGAAATCTTGTTGTTTTCTAGCCCAATCGTTACAACACAAACCTACTCCGCCGTCCCAATCAATGAATGCTTTATACATAGGCATCCAACATTGTTGTTGCAATGATTCAATCATACCCATTGTACCACCACGATTGTTAAAGTCGTATACTTCTAATAGGTTTGATTCTCCAGTGTCGTAGTTATTTCTAATCCTGCACTTGCCTACAAAGTTTGACATAAGTTCTGTCATTGCTTTTGTCTGTTCAGGACCATCGTAACAGTCTATTATTATATGGCTCAAGCCATACGCACTTAGCTCTTGGTGTGTGAGTTTACCATTCAGTAAACGATCACCATTAGTAATCATTTCAGTGTGGAAGTTTTTACTGAATGCATCAATGATCTCTAATATATGTGGATTAAGTGTAGGTTCACCCCAGCCTGTAATATGTATATCACCACTGTAGTTTGCATCAAGCAGTTGTTTACTCAATGTTTCCGCAGTTGCTACAGACATATGTAAGTTGCGATTAGGATATATGTCTGGATCAACTCTAGGACAGAAGCTACATTTTCTGTTACATAATTCAGTAGGATTTATCTCTACAGTTGCTAGACCCAATAGTTTTTCGTTAGTTGTGTCAAGCTCGTTGTATCTATTCTTTCTATGGGTAATGTGTTCTAGGAAGTCGTTCACTACAAATCTTTCCTATTCTTACTGATATTATTTTTAGTGTTAGTTATAACTCTTTGTTTACTTGGATCTGGTGTGAAGTCAGTGTCCACTAAGCTCTTTGGATAATGATCAAATCCTTCATACAACCATCCATCTTCCTTCTTTTTGAACATATAATCACCCATCATAAAGATATCACCTTTAAATACACATTGGTTTAATAACTTTTGAGGACCATATTCAATCATTGCTTCGCGGTGTATTGTATCTGTGTATGAGAATGAAGGTAATACAAGTCTAAACTTTTGTGGATTGCTTTTGTATTTGCCAAACTTCCTTAACCACCTAGCCATACCCTTTGCCCATGGTCCAAACTGATCGTCTTCATATGAATATCCATCGTCACCTGCAGTGAATACAACCTCTTCGTAGTGCCAATTAAATCTAGGATCACTTGACTTTTTAAATATGCTTGCAAGTTGTTTAGCAGTATGTATCTGTGTCCAATCGTCTAAACTCCAAAAGAAAGGCTGTTGATCTATTTCAGGATACCATATATAAAATAGCTCTATCTCTTCTAAGTCTTGTAAGAAAACAGTTGCAATCTTTTTATCACCGCCTGGATGGCATGTATAGTATCTACCAGAGTTAATTATTTGCATGGGAGCCATAATACCATTCTCTTTAATATCGTTTACTAACCACAGCTTCTTTGCAATCCTATAACATGTGTATAGATCCTCATCATTATTCCATTCCCAATGCTCACACTCTGAAAAGCGTTGCTTTGTTTCTTTATCAAGTTGTCTGAACTCTTCTATTTGATTACTAAATCCTAGCATGACACTACCTATTCTACCACCATTTGGGATTGGATCTAGCAGTGATCGCAGTTGTCTACTATTAGATTTGACGTGTATAACTTGAGCTCTCCCAGTAGTATGAGCCCAATCAAACCATTGATCTAAATTTTTTACTCTCACATCTTATCCTCTATTTCAGCAAACCAATCTTTAAATTCAGGACGTAAGTCTAAAACATTTGATTTACGTACTTTGTCTAATGCAGTTATAAACTTATAAAATTTTATTTGCATATCTATTTCTGGTTTACTGGTTGGCCATATACTTGTAGGTAATACTCTATCTACATCTAGGTATTCAGGCTTGTATACTTTTTGGTGGTGGTATTGGAGTTGACTTCGGTACACACCCTTGTCATACCATTCTCTCATAATTGGTTTAGCTAGTGTTGACTGATCATATGTTATAGGATGAATTGTATCTATAACAAATACTCGCCTACATATTGATAATATCCTTGTAATATTATCTTTCACTTCCTCAATACCAAAGTGATCACCTCTAGCATATCTATATATTTTATCGTCCCATGCGTCAACACTAATTTGCATGTTCAGTCTTTTAAATTTGGATAGTTTGTTTAATATATCTGTATCTATCAATGTTCCATTTGTCATTATACGCAAGTGACAATCAGGTACATGTTCACTTAGAAATTTAATAAACTCTAACGCATCTTCTTGGTAGAGTGGCTCTCCACCTGATAGTTCAACAGTACCTAAGTCTCTCCACCACTCTAAAGGTATTTTTGTCCACCAGTCTATTCCCATTGTACTATAAGGAACCTCAGGTAATCGCATGTCGTGATCAAGTAACTGATTCATCCTCTTCTCATCTTTGAGCCACGCAGTGCTACGATCACTGCCACACATCACACACTTAAGGTTACACTTGTTTGAGAAGTCTATCTTAAGATAGAATTTGTTACCATTATTAGTATACTTTTTTAGCTTGAATCGTTGGCTAATACCTTCTGGATCTGCTTCTCTGTCTATGCAGACAGCACAGTCGTTATTGTAACCGCCATGCTGTAACACACTATACTTTTTAATGTACTCAGGACTTTGTAGTATGCTTAGAAAGTCTTCAGTGTTATTTAACTTATATGTATGGCTATCTACATTACTGGCAAGTGAACAACACAGTCGCATAGTATTGTCTTGTCTTAGCCATACGTGTTGATTGCCTGCCTGGCACCATCTAGTCATTAGTTTACGCTTTCTAAGTTTTTTATTGACATTCAGGGGGTTTCCATGTATAATAAATACATATATAATTATATTTAGCTAGGAATAGAATGAAGCAAATGCTTATCATAACCGGACCGCAAGGTTCCGGTAACCATGTCTTCAGTAAAGTATTTGCTTTACATGACAAAGTGTTTGGATGGAGTTCACTAAATGAAACCTATTGGGAAGGACATCATCACGAACCGTTCGCTGATATGTGGCAAGACCCTGAGCTATTAAGAGAATTTGATTGGACACAAAGTGAGTACTTTGTTACCAGTGTTAGCTGTCCCTATGTATACGACGGAGAGCAAACAATTCCAGATTACACAAGTTTCATACAAGAAGCCACTAACCATTGTGATGTACAGTTAGCCATCATAGGAAGAGATCAGAATATATTAGAAATGCAACAAAAACGTGTAAGAGGTATGCACACTACGCCTATAGCAATGGAATGGATTAAGATTTTAAAACAAACGCCATATCCTACACACTTTTTAAGTCAAGAACTATTGTATATGTATAAAGAGAAATACCTACAAAGTGTTGCCAAACAGTTGAACTGGCCAGTAGCATGGTGGAATGAGGAGTTAGATAAGATCCTCAAAGAAGATGCAAACAAAAAGTATATTAGCCCAGTAAAAGAACACTGGTTAGATAAAGAAGTTAAAAAAGCAATTAAGGATAGTAAATGCTAGATGTATTCATGCTCACGTTTGGTGAGCCAGAGGCAGATGATAATTTTGCCCACTTACAAACTTTTGCACCACATGCAAAACGTATTGACAATATACCAGGACTATTAAATGCACACAAAGCATGTGCTGAAGAAAGTAGGACTAAATACTTTTATGTTTGTGATGCCGATGCATACATTCAACCCAACTTCCAATTCAAGTTTGAACCAAGCGAAAGAAGAGAGGCCTATCCTGGAGTTCCCGAAACAGAATGCGTATTTACTTATCGTAGTCATAACCCTGTTAATGATCTCATATATGGATATGGTGCAGTCAAACTCTTTCCTAAACAACGGCTACTTGCTACCCCAGAGTTTAAGGTAGATATGACTACAAGTATTGGAGCAAAGTTTAAACCTCTATTTGAGATTAGTAATATTACAGCATACAATACAAGTCCATTTGATACTTGGAAGAGTGCATTTCGTGAATGTACTAAACTATCAAGTGGTATTATTGATCACAACAAACAAGTTGATGATGCATATAGATTGCAAGTCTGGTGTGAGCGTGGAGAGAATCGTAAGTACGGTGAGTACGCACTACTAGGTGCTCAGCAAGGAAGAGATTTCGGAATGCATTACAAAAATAATAAACAAGCACTTAGCCGTATTAACGACTGGAAGTGGCTAAAGGAGACATTTGATGGAGCACTCTAAATTCCAAGAGCAACATCACTGGTTATGTGGACTAAGCGAATACTTTCGCTACACTGAATCATATGATGAAGACTTTGAATTAATATTCCGTGCATTGTATCACGATAATAAGTTTAGGAAACGTGACTTAATTATTAACATGGCAAAAAAGTATGCTCGCAAAGAGCTTGCAAGTTTAGAAGATGCTAAGTTAGAACAGATGGACGATAAGATGCAGAGCTTTTTTAACATTGCTATGCACAGTGAACTAGAAGATTATGATATTAAAGCAAGACAGCTAATTGGTTTCCTTGCATGGTATATTCCTGAAGTACCATTACTAGAACGTACAAGTAGATTCATGGCATACTTTGCTAATCAAGACTTGGATCTGCCTGATCTAGGAGACTTCTACAGTAGAGGACAAATTAAAAGTAAAATCTGGTTAGTATCAGAACTAGCTAAAGTTATAGGTGATGAGCCCGTTGGTAACGTAGTATTTTATGGTGGCTGGTATAACTTCATTGCACAGTTCTTATATGAAATGTTTAACGTAAAGAAGATATACAGTATTGATTTAGACGAGGCAGTAGTAGGACCATGTAAACGATTGTATGCAGAAGAGCTAGACGATAAACGTTTTATTCCCTTTACAGCAGACGTAGGCAAAATGCAATGGCGTGATAAAGGCTTATGGTATATTGATCATACTAAACGTGATGAACAAATTGAACGCTGGATGGAAAAGCAAGAAGAAAAGTATGCATCTGAAATTGAAGCAAAACAAGATGAGATCATGCAAGGTTACACTAGTAAAGAAAAGATTAGAGAAGATATATTTAAAGACAAAGATGAAACATTCAAAAATTATGGTTGGAGACATCTAAACGACTTTAACATGGTTGTCAATACAAGTTGTGAACATATGAATAATGATTGGTTTAATAATTTGCCTGACGGCACGTTTGTTGTACTACATCAGAACGATTACTTCTCAAACGAACAACATATTAACTGCATGAAAGACATAGAGGACACTAAAAAGAACTATCCTATGTCAGAGATATATTATGAAGGTACACTTGATACACACCTTTATAATAGATTCATGCTTATTGGAAGAAAATAATGGCAGAAAATGTAACTTCACATTTAATTGAAGATCACACAATATTCAGAGATGGCAAAGAAATGCCATACATAGATGCAATGGGTCACATTGTAAACCAGTTAGCAAAACAAGATTGTTGGTATAAAGAAGATTATATTATAGATGAGATTACTCTTAATCAGCAGGGCAAACGTGTAATGAACTTAAAGTGGTTAACAGAACGAAAAGGAATGTTAATTAAGATTGGTGGCGTTACTAATGTCTGGGGAGAACAAGGTTAATGGATCAAGAACTATGGGATACCATACTTGACCAGTATTCATTAAGGGAGTTGCAAAAAGAAGCGGCTCGTGCAATTAATACAATGCAAGCTGACAACAATAGCATACACAAGTTTAATAGTAAAGCACATCATAATAGTCAGCTATGGTATAGAGCAGTAATACAATATTACATTGAAGAGCATGGTGGATTACCAAGTGAGATTGGTCCAGGCGTAGATATAAAGTTAATTTTAGATGAATAGAGATCATGTATGGTATATAAAATATGCAAGTGCTATAGCAATTCTTATCGCAATGGTGATGCATGTTGCAGGATTTACCCCCTGGAATAGTTTTATGCAGTTAATTGGAGCCGCGGGCTGGTGCTATGTAGGCTACAAATGGAAAGAGAACGCAATGTTACTCAACTTTATTCCACAGTTTATGATTATAATTCCTATGTTGGTTTGGATATATGTTATTAATAGTTAGATACAATCCAGGTAATGGTGGCTGGGCAGTTGCAAATATAATTAACACTTGCCTTGGACATACATTACAACCAAGTGAAGCAGAACAGTTTGAAGGTAACGGCCATAACACAAGTTTATACGACAGGCTAAGTTCAGAGAAAGAATTAATGCGTACACAAACTGATACCAGTATAAATTTTGAATATGAAGCATATTCGGAAGGAATTTGTTTGCCCATACATTATGAGTTTAACACACCAACAAGTGCAGAACATGTTATAGATGTGTTCCGTAGTAGCAATCATCACTATGTTCCTTGGAACTTATATAATAAAGAAGAAGATTGGGAACTAACACCTCAATTTATTGATAGGGCAATAGAGATGAGTACTAATAAAAATACTGGTGATTTTGATACAGCAATAGCATTTGATGATCATAACCCAGACTATGTAGGAAAATTCCTAAGCAAATATAGTTTAGTACCAACAGAAGAAACATGGCATTTTTATTATGACTATGTAACAAAACAAAAAGAGTTGAATAGTAAATGTACAATTACTCAGACGTAAGAGAAGTACACTTAGAAATTACCCAAAGGTGTAATGCGGCTTGTCCTATGTGTGACCGTAATCACAATGGTGGTGAAGTCAATAGACATATACGTGGTGATGAAAAGGAACTATCACTTGAGGATATCAAGACTATGTTCCCACCTGATTTTATTAAGCAGTTGAACACTATGTATATGTGTGGAAACCTAGGCGATCCAATCAGTGCCAGAGACACTCTTGAGGTATTCAAATACTTTAGAGAACACAACAGTAAGATGTGGTTAAGCATGAATACAAATGCAGGCGCACGTGATGCAGAGTGGTGGGCAGAAGTTGCCAAGGCAATAGGACGTATGGGTTGTGTTATTTTTAGTGTAGATGGACTTGAGAATACAAACCATCTGTACAGACAAAATGTACGTTGGGAGTTTGTAGAACGTAATATGAAAGCATTTATTGCCGCAGGTGGTAGAGCTAGATGGGATTACTTGATATTTGAACACAGTGAATGTGATGTAGAACGTGCAGAACAGCTTGCTAAAGAGTGGGGTGTTGAACGTTTTATGAAGAAGAAGACTGGTCGCTTTATTAAAAGTAGTGATAGTAGTGCTAAAACAAGCCATCAGTCAGTTAATCGTAAGGGTAAGGAAACACAGAAGTTAGCAAAGCCTAAAAAAGCAGAGCATCAGAACCTTGCACTTGTAAAACAAAAAGAGATAGAAAAGACTTACGGCAGTATGATGGACTATTATAACAAAGCCCACATTGATTGTAAGATTCTTAAGAACATGAGTGTCTTTATTACAGCAGAAGGCCTTGTTTTGCCTTGTTGTTGGACAGCAGGACGCATGTATAAGTGGTGGCACGAAGACTATCGTGCTGAACAAATATGGGACTTTATTGATGAAGCTGGTGGTAAGGATGCAATCAATGCTAAGTTATTTGGCATTGAAGGTATATTTGAATCAGGCATTATGGATAACATTAAACGCAGTTGGACTCTAAATTCTATTAAAGAGGGAAAACTTGGCGTTTGTGCTATGAAATGCGGATCTGAGTTCGATCCTTACGCAGAACAATTCAAATAAAAAAGGCCATTTTATTCAATAAAAACACATATTTAGGTTGACATTGTCTAAATAGTATCATATAATAAACATAATCATACATAAAGGAGACTCTAATGAGTACAACAGTAAAAGACGCAGTACAGGATATCGTACGCATGACAGCTGGATTGGGCTTTATCAATGCAGTTAAAGTAACAGGAACTGATAGTGGAACAACACTTGATGCCATGGATGCAGATCGTACAGTAATTGTAAAGGCATCAATTCATAATACTATTCCAGAATTTACAGGTGAATTTGGATTAGGTAACTTGGGGTTTCTCTCAGGTGTAACTAACTTGCCTAACTATCGTGAGGATGACGCAACGATTGAAGTTATATCACGTGAACGCAATGGCGTTTCAAGTCCAGATCATTTGTTGTTTAAAGACAAAGATGATAACACAGATCAGTATCGTTTTATGTCTAAAGAGATTATTGAACAAACACTACAAACAGTTAAGTTTAAAGGTACTGAGTGGGACGTAACATTTGAACCTACTAAGGCAAAGGTAAGTGAGCTTACACAAGTAGCAGGTATCTATGGTGGCATTGAACCAAACTTTACAGTAAAGACAGAAGATGGTAATCTTATTATTACTGTTGGAGCGGCTGATGGATCGCTAACAGGTAAACGTACATTTGCAAACAATGTAGATGGTGAATTAAATGAAGGTTATGCTTGGCCTCTAAATCAAGTATTAAGTATTCTTAAATTGGGCATGACAGGAACATGTGTTATGCAAATTAGTAAACGAGGTGCTCTGCAGATCAGTATTGATACTGGCATGGGCAAGTATGATTATATCCTTCCAGCACTAACGGTATAAAATGAAGAACAAAATTAATTTAACAGAACGTAATAGAGATTACTCTGTGTTCCTGCCTAGTATTTCTAGTTTTTACGACAGAACTATTAGCAGGTATCGACAGCAAGGAGACGCTTTCTTCCCCCCTGAAAGAATTCCTGCTGGCTTTGAGGACGGTCTAGATGGGTGTGACTTTCTAAAACCTGATGCTTATTATTCCTATAAATGGGGATTGTATTCTGCGGGTCACGCTCAACTAGACCTGTCTAAGGCAAATGCACACGATAATATGGTGCAGGAGCGAGATAAACCCAACACATTTATACTAGGTGATAGTGGAGGATTCCAGATCATTAAAGGTGTTATACAATGTGATTGGGATAACTTTAAGACAGATGATAGTTTACGTAAAACAATCTTGAACTGGTTAGAACATACCGCAGATTATAGTATGATACTTGATATTCCTACTATGGCGGCAAGTGAACCTTATAAACAAAAGACAGGCATCCAAAACTTTGGACAGTGTCTAGATTACACACTTCATAACTGTGATTGGTTTGTTAAAAATAGACAAGGCAAAACAAAGTATCTAAACGTTTTACAAGGTAGAGATAAAGCTGAAGCAGATACATGGATTGATGCAGTAAAGCATTTACCTTTTGAAGGTTATGCATTTGGTGGTGCTACGAAGTATGACATTAATATTACACTACATCACTTGTTAAAGTTACGTGACGAAGGCAAGTTAGATAGAGGTGTATGTGATGTCCTACACTTCCTAGGTACAAGTAAGTTGGACTGGGCAGTAGCATTGACAGCGATTAAACGTGCATTACGTGCAACAGTTAATCCAGATATAGAAGTTATGTTTGATTGTGCATCACCTTTCATTGCAACGGCAAAAGGTCAGATGTATACACAACACGTTCATAGGAATGACCGCTTTGGTTATGTTATGGATAGTGCAATAGATGATAAGCGATTAGCTGGTGTAGACATTCAATATCCTTGGGCAAGTCCTATTGGTGACAGGCTCACAATGGGAGATGTATGTTGGTATAAACCAGGTATGCTTAATAAGATTGGTAAAGAAGGTAAAACTAGTTGGGATAGCTTGACATACTTCTTACTAATGTCGCACAATGTTTATCAGCATATTGAAAGTGTTCAACGTGCTAATGAATTAACTGATGCAACAAATTTAATTACCAGTGTTAATCACAAACATTGGCGTAAGCTAAAGAATGGCAGTAAAGAGGAACAGTTCTCTCCTTGGGTGCCACGTGATATTGTTTACATCACGCAGTTTATTTATGAACTATTCCAAAGTGAAACTCCTTATCAGATGTTAGAAGAAGCGGCTCCAATGCTTGCCAACTTTAACGGAAAGAAATCCCTAGCTACAAGTACTGATAGCTTCAACAGTCTTTTTGAGGTTGATGTTCCAGAACACGATAGCGATACTGAGTATACTACAGAGGATGAAGAACAAGCAGAACAATTCTTGGAGACAGTATGATGAATGATAAGATTGAAAGACGCATTGATTCTCTAACAAAAAAGCATAAAGAGCTTGACAAGGAAGTAGAACAAATGTATAATAATAACAGTTTTAATGATGATACTATACATGAAATGAAGAAACAAAAGTTGTATCTAAAAGACGAAATTAACAACCTTCAACAACAATTAGGAGAAGCAAATGGCTAAGAAAATTAGATTAATGGATGAGCCAGCAGAAGAAGGTCTATCAAGTGAGGAAGTACAAGGCAGTCCAGACATGGACAGGCTAATGAAGTACGCCGAGCAGATAGATTGGAAGCTCTGGGAAATTCTTAAACTTATGCGTAAACAAGCCGGCGAAAGCGAGACTTGATATGCAACCAAGTAAGAGAATGATTTGGGTTAAGTTCCAGAAGGAGGGTATTCATAAATATCCTGCGGCACTTGATGATCCAAAACTAGCTACTGGCGATGAGTATGATGTATCCTTCCTTGGATACCCACACCGCCACACTTTCCACTTTAGAGTAGAAATAGAAGTATTCCACGATGATAGAGATATTGAATTTATTCAATTCAAACGTTGGTTGGAAAAACTCTATTCTGATGAAGTCATTCAACTAGATTACAAGTCTTGTGAGATGATTGCTGAAGAGCTCGCATTTAAAATACATATGAAACATCCTGGACGTGATATTACTATCACTGTTTCAGAAGATGACGAAAACGGCGCAACACTACAATTTGAAGGAAAATGATGAATGAGTGTTTTTATTTCGGGTTCATATAATCTACAGGATATCAAACATGATCTCCTTAAAATCATGAAGCCATATGATGGTTATATGTACAACAACGTAGATACTGAAACAGTAACTAGGTTGTTCAATAGTTTTTTGGGTGACCTTAAAACGGCGCATAGAATTTATGCGTTTACACAAGAATGTAGCGACAAAGAAAATGCCGTTACTTTCGACATTAGTATACAGATCCATCGTGATCGTACACCTAAGAAACTAAAAATTCACGTGGGTAGGTTAAACTATAACGTGAAGGAAACAGGTTGGCAAGAGATTGTCCTACCTGGGGAGTATAGTTTCGTATGATCTACATTGTAGACATCGAAGCAGTGGATACTCGTTATACGGCGCAATGGAAGAAACATCTTCCAGAGCAATTACGTGAACATGCTGGTGGTGATGTAACAGTCATCAGCGGTGGAGAAGTTCCTCAGGCTACAACGCCTGGGGCATTCCTCAATTTTGGAGGAACAAATGTTTATAAGAGTAATCAACTCCAGCAAATTGCCACATTATTTTGCAATGGGCAAATTAATGATGGTGACTATTTTTTATATACTGACGCTTGGAACCCTACTGTCATTCAGCTTCGTTATATGTCTAGCCTACTTGGTGTTGACATTAACATTGGGGGCATGTGGCATGCTGGTTCATATGATCCACAAGACTTTTTGGGGAGACTCATTGGTGATAAACCGTGGGTAAGAAATGCAGAGCGTAGTATGTTCGATTGTTATGATCATAATTACTTTGCTACACAGTTTCACATAGATATGTTTTTAAAAGCATTTCCTGATTGTGCAGTATACAGTGATACGATTATAAGATGCGGATGGCCAATGGAATATTTGAAGGATACTCTAGCACCATATAAGGGAATGGATAAGGAAAATATAATCCTATTTCCACATAGGATGGCGCCAGAGAAACAACCAGAGATATTCCGTGATTTGGCAAAAGAATTTCCTGACTATGAATTTGTGTTTGCACAAGAAAAAGAACTTACTAAAGACGAGTATCACGATTTACTAGGACGTAGTAAGATGGTGTTTAGTGCTAACACACAGGAAACATTAGGGATAAGTTGGTATGAAGGTGCCCTTGTAGGTGCTATCCCACTTGTTCCAGATAGGCTCAGTTACACTGAGATGGGCACAGATGAAGTACTATATTTAAGCGAATGGAGTGAAGATTTCGATAAATATGTATTACACAAAGAAAAACTTGTTCAACGTATGCAATTCTTGCTACAATCTAACACCAACGAACAAGTATGTAATAAGGTAGCGAACCATTTAGATGGCTACTTTAATGGAAAAGAATTATATAAAACAATAAAAGGAACATAGTATGAAAAAGACTTCCGAAATTAAACAACGTCTATTAGATGCTAACATTAGGCATTGGGCAGGAGATAATATTTCTTCTGTATTAAATGAGGGTGATAAAGATGCCCTTATCGATGAAGCCACAGTAGCATTTGAAGGCGTGTTGGATGCCCTACTAATTGATCGTGAGAATGATCCTAATAGTATGGGTACGGCTCATCGTCTAGCAAAGATGTATTTCAATGAAATTATGTCTGGACGATATGACGAAGCGCCTAATCCAACGGCATTCCCAAATAACAACGGACATACATATAAAGGTATGTTAGTAGTTCGCAGTGAACTAAAATCAATGTGTTCTCACCACCACCAACCAGTGGCTGGTGTTGCATACATTGGTATTATTCCTGGTGAAAAGGTTATTGGATTGTCAAAATATACACGTATTGCACAATGGTGTGCAAGACGGGGTACACTACAAGAGGAACTCGCTAATGATATCACTCGTGAAATCAGAAAAGCGACTGACAGTGAGCATGTAGGTGTCTATATTCAAGCAACACATGGTTGTTGTGAGAACAGAGGCATAATGGCACACAGTAGTTTAACACAGACGACTGTACTTAATGGTGGGTTCTTAGATGATCCTAGTGTTAAAGAAGAGTTTTTTAATAACATTAAACTACAACAAGAGTTTGCTCCACGTTAACTGGTGCAAACAACAATTAGACCCTAACCTTACACAGTAAGGGTCGCAATCAAGGAGGCATAAAAATGCTAGAAAAAATCTTTAAGTTGTCCGAGAAAGGTACTACTATCAACAAAGAGTTGATGGCAGGACTTGCCACGTTCCTAACAATGGCATACATCGTAGTTGTTAACCCAGCTATTTTGTCAACGGAAGGAACTGGAATGGACTTTGGCGCCGTATTTACGGCAACGATTATCGCGGCCATAGTTGGCACGTTAATCATGGGACTGTGGGCTAACTGGCCTGTAGCTCTCGCACCAGGTATGGGACTGAATGCGTTCTTTGCATTTGGTGTTATATTTGGAATGGGGTATACATACCAGCAAGCATTAGCGGCGGTCTTCGTTGCAGGATTGGTGTTTATTGGTTTAAGTGTAACTCCTGCACGAAAATATATCATTAATAGTATCCCACGAAGTATGAAACTGGGTATTGGAGCAGGCATTGGCTTGTTCTTAGCTATTATTGGTCTCAAGAACGCAGGGATCGTTGTTGACAATCCAGCTACATTAGTTGGTTTAGGTGATATTTCATCTTGGCCAGTACTACTTGCTGGACTAGGATTTGCTTCAATGGCAGTTCTAGACAAACGAGGAATTCCTGGTGCTATTATTATTGGTATCTTAGGTGTAAGCATCATTGCTTGGATCATGGGTGTCAGTGATATTAACGGAGTTGTTGGAAGCATTCCAAGCCCAGCACATGCATTTAGTATGGACTTTAGTCTAATTGCAACAGCAGGCTTTATTGGGACGGCTTTTGCTTTCCTATTCGTAGACTTCTTTGACACGGCAGGCACACTAACAAGTGTAGCGAACCTTACTGACAAAGTAGACGAGAATGGAGAAGTAGAAGGTATTGACAGAGCCTTAATGGCAGATTCAGTAGCTACTACAGTAGGTGCCCTTGCAGGTACAAGTAACACAACCTCATATATTGAGAGTGGTGCTGGTATTAAAGAGGGTGGCGTAACTGGCTTAACGGCAGTAACAGTTGCGGTCCTATTTGCGGCATGCTTATGGTTATCACCATTAGCGACAAGTATTCCAGCGTTCGCAACGGCACCAGCATTGGTGTTTATTGCAACGTATTTCTTACGTAACCTCAAAGATATTAATTGGGATGATGTAAGTGATTACGCACCAGCAGTGTTGGCGGCAATTATTATGCCACTAACATTCAATATTGCGTATGGTATCGCACTAGGCTTTATTGCTCACGTAGTAATTAAAGCGGCGGCTGGCAAAGGTAATGAACTTAATATGGGTTCAATATCTGTTGCGGCAGTATCTGTTCTATATTTTGTAGTACAGTAATACATTAGGGAGAGAGCCCAAGTGGCTCCTCCCACTTTTTAAAGGAGAAACAAATGTTTGAATGGATGAAAAAAATGCTAAAACCTAGCATTAAAGAACCAACAGATGAGAATGCCGGTAAGCCTGGCATGACATCGCCAGTTGTAATCAAACCTTCTGCACCAAAGAAGAAAAGAGCGACAACGAAAAAACCCGCGGCTAAGAAACCTGCCGCAAAAAAGCCAGCGGCAAAAAAGCCAGCGGCTAAGAAAAAACCAGCCAAAGCTAAGGCTAAAAAATAAGCTGACTAATTCCATACTTGAGAAATTAAAAGGATAAAAACTCATGAACGTAAAAAAGTCACATTATACATGGAAAGATATTGAACATCAGATTCAAGTAATTAATAACTTAATGTTTGCAGATAACTGGCGCCCAGACTACATTGTGGGATTAACCCGTGGTGGCTTAGTACCGTCAGTTATTTTATCTAACATGACTGGTATTCCAATGCATGCCTTAGATGTAAGGTTCCGTGATACAAACGATACATATGGTCCAGAGAGTAATCTTTGGATGGCAGAAGATGCACTAGGATACAAGGGAGATGGATTAACACACAAACAGCACCGTAAAAATATTCTTATTATGGATGATATTAATGATAGCGGTCGTACATTGTCTTGGATTAAAGACGATTGGCGTGGAGGTTGTTTACCAAATGATCCAGCATGGAATGAGATTTGGGGCGATACAGTTCGCTCAGCATGTCTAATTGATAATGCATGTAGTGGCTTTGGTGAGGTAGATTATACCGCACTTGAGATCAATAAAGAAGAAGATCCAGTTTGGATCGTTTTTCCTTGGGAAGGCGAACGGGACTATGGCAAGCTCTAATCATTTGCCAGGACCAATAACAAGTTTACCTGGTGGTGATTTAGAAATTACATTCACACATAAAGGGCAGTCAATTTCAATAAATGAAATGTATGAAGATATAACTTTACGCCTGGAAGTCATAAGTGAAATCATAGATGATATAGTATCTATGTATCCTGCAGAACGAGATAGGTTAAATATCAATAAGCGTATAGAACAAAAACTTATGCTTAGAAAACTCGCTGGAGAATAAAATGAAAAAGACATATGAAATTGAAATATATGGATATGGCGCAGAAGTTATAATGGGCACATTAACAGATGTCCAATATGATTTCTGGATACCATATGCAGATAAAGAATCAGAAGCATTAAATAGTCATTTATTCTGGGATTCAACTTCAGAAGAAGAAGGAAATCCAGTAACAGATCCTGAAGATGAACGCTTCTTAGGTGAATGGCATGAGCTAGATGATATTGTACATATATGTGCAGTGTTATGGGATAATTGTAAGGTTGAGATCATAGATCCATCAAATGGAGATATAGTATGGTCATCAGAGGATTTAGAGATAACAAAGACAGAATTCTATGATCCAGATGATATGGAAGGCAAGTTTATCAAAGCATGGAGTTCTGAAAAAGGAATGTTTTATGGTGGTGAATTTGAAATAGAAGGTGAATTTGATCCATCTAAATTAAAGTTCTATGCTAGTAATATAGACTGTGAAGTCTTTGTTGATTCTGTAGAGTATGATAATGAAGTGATTGAGAATGATACTGGCGGTGAAACCACTGGTAAAGGCTACGGCTATCTTCTTTATGAATCATGAACAGTAGTATGATATTCAACATACCTGAAGATATAGACGAAGCTTCAGGAATACAACAGAAAGGATATCCACGTGGTAAACTGGAGGTAATTTCTGGACCTATGTTTGCTGGTAAAAGTAGTGAACTATTAAAGCGTCTATTATTTTTAGAACACAGTGGTAAGAATGTTTTAGCACTGAAGCCTGTCGTTGATGATAGGTATGATAGCAAAAGTATTGTAACACATAACCATTTACGTCACGATGCACTAGCAGTTATTGACTTAGAACTAGTAAAAGATAATTACACACTCCTACCATATAACTTCCATACAATCTTTATTGATGAAGTTCAGTTCTTTGACCCAAAAGAAACAATATGGTTTGTTGAGGAAACCTTGCGTAATGGCGTTAATGTAGTTGCCGCAGGTTTAGATCAAGATAGCAGAGGCGTACCATTTGAAACAACGGCTAGACTATTAGCTCTTGCAGATGAAGTTGTAAAAATTCGTGCGTTCTGTAATATATGTGGCAAGGAAGCCAGCAAGACTCAAAGGATGAGTCGCAAAACAAGTAGAGTTGCGGTAGGTGGATCACAAGATTATGAACCACGTTGCCACGCACATTGGGAGCCAAAATGAAAATTATTAAACTTATTTTAGGAGTACAAGCCTGTGTTTTAGGTTTACTTTTTATAATTTATATGCTAGGTGAATTACTATATATGGGTATGGAACTTGAGATGTATGAAGATATGATGGATACAAGACCACAAGGAACAATGTACATTGAAAATTAAAAATCAAAAAGGTCCGTTTTCATATACAGTAGAAGTACAAAAGAATGGAAAGACAGACGAATTGTTTATAGAGTTTCCTGAAGGATGTATGGATCAAGTAGGATGGGACGTGGGTGACACACTCATCTGGGAAGAACTGGACCATGGTGCTTGGGGAATTACAAAAAAAGAAGAGTAGCTAGGAGGCAAAAATGAATGATTCAAGAGATTGGAAATTTAAATATCCAGCAGAAACTGTTATGATGTTGGGTATTTTTAATCCTTGGACAGTAAAAGATACTGAAGTTTTTAAACGTGCAATTACGTACACTGGACAAGTCAGTATTGGTATTCGTGAAGTTCTTATTACAGAGAATAACGAATGCACTGTTGAAGAGATTCAAGATCAAATAAAAGCAGAACTAGAACCATTAGGATTTTTTGAAGGTAAACACTATATTGTTGGGCAAGTGCCTAATATAGTTAGAATGTTTGCAGGTCCTGATAAAGATTACAAAGACACACAAACTATGTTGGATACTCCTCCACCAGATAGTGCGTTTAAGACAGCAGAATTAAAAGATCCTTGGGCGGGTGATGAAAGCCTTGTCCATGTGGATCAGTTTAATAACAAGGCACAGAAACATGAAGAAGCTGAGGATGAATTTCCAACTAGCAATATGCGACATGAAGACTGGCCTGAAGGATGAAGATAAGATTTTATAAAAACATAGATGGCGGTAGATGGTTAGGCTTTGTATTAGCTATGATCGCCGCATATATTCTATCAGATGCTAACCCTGCTACACAGTGGATAGGTTGGTCAATAGCAACAATATCTTGTACAATGTGGATATGGTTTGCTTATAAGGATAAAGATACCCCAAGGGCATTGATGGAATTATTTTATTTACTATTAGCAATAAGGGCGGTGTATAATTGGCTATAAAGAATTTAGTTGTATTTGGATATGGGTTTGTAGGTAGTACAGTTGCAGACTTTTTAAAGGCAGAAACAGAACATAATGTTGTTATAATAGATCCAAAGTATGATCATTTTAACAATGATCCATTACAAGCAGTAATGGAAGCTGACGGTGTTATCATTTGTGTTCCTACTCCATCAAGGAGTTTTGGAGATTGTGATGATAGAGCTATTAAGAATATACTTGAACTATGTGATTACAGGCATAATATTCTTATTAAAAGCACAGTGCCATATGATTTACTTGACAAGTATGATGTTAATGTAGTATACTCACCAGAGTTTCTTAAACAAAACAATGCAAGAGATGATTTCTACGCACAAGATAAGATGATATTTGGCTATGCAGACTTTAATGAATCAGGCTGTGATTGGTGGATTGATGTATTCAAAGATGGATTACCAGATGTAGATTATATTAAGACTGACAGAGCAACAGCAAGTATGGTTAAATACGTACACAACAGTTGGTTGGCTACAAAGGTTGCTTTCTTTCATGAACTATTTAAAGTAGGTCCTGATCACATAGACTATAATAATTTAACAGATATATTGGCTAAGTTTCCTAATATAGGACCAAGTCATATGAAGGCACCAAACGATGTAGGTGGCCTAGGATACGATGGGGCATGTTTCCCCAAAGATGTACTTGCATTGTTACACATAATGCCACATACAATCTTAAAACAAGTACATGACACAAACACAAAATTAAAGGAAGGTTCTTAATGTTTAGAAAAGCAGATGGCAAAGAAGATGATGTTCTCATCAATGCATGTAATGATACAGATGGTGTAATTAAACACGAATTACATACATATAGAATTAAACAGGGTGCATTTATTAAGGAAGTTGTTACTCGCAGATATGCTGGTACTGAAGTTATTGATACTAATGATAGTGATCCCTTGTTTATATTTGAGGGCAGTGAAGCAGATAACTCAGCATTTCAAGCACCAGAAGTTATGGCAAAGCAAAAAGAATTAGCAGAAACTAGTGGTTTAAAGAAATCTAAAGGGATACCAAGGAAGAAAAAGTAGTTGACTTACATACAAAAAGAGTGTATTATAGTATATAATTATAACCTACAGGAGATCTATAAATGAAACTAAGTGAATTCAGAAGAAAGTTCGGTGAAGGCACAGACTTTGATTTAGATTGGGGTAAGCTAATGATCCTCGGTTTATGCATTTACATTGCAGTAAAGGTAAGTTAATGAAGCTAAGATACTCAGAAGCATTTTATAGTGTACAAGGTGAAGGTAAATTTGTAGGAGTGCCTAGTGTGTTCTTACGTACCTTTGGTTGTAACTTTCGTTGTATGAACTTTGGTTTAGACAGAAGTGAACCTAGTAGAGCAGAGAAGCATAAAGCAGGTAACAGATATAATGATGAAGTTAAAGGCTTACTTGATGCAGGAGTTCATGAAACTACAACAGAGTTTACAGACTTGCCTATTATACATACGGGTTGTGATACTTATGCAAGTATCTATCCTGAGTTCAAGCACTTTAATAAAGAAGCAACAATAGATGAAGTGGTTGAACATTTACTTAGCCTTACTCCAGAAGGCAAATGGACTATGGATAATGGACAAGATGTACATTTGATACTAACTGGAGGCGAACCTTTGTTGGCGTGGCAACGATTGTACGTAGAACTATTTGAACATCCACGTATGAAGGATTTAAAAAATGTCACATTTGAAACAAATACTACACAACATTTACACGATGATCTCTTCAACTACCTCCACGATTCAGACAGGATTGAAGTCACTTGGAGTTGTTCCCCAAAGCTATCTGTTAGCGGAGAGTCTTGGGAAGATGCTATTAAGCCTGATGTGGCTTACTGTTATAGCCTTGTGGACGATAGTGATATCTATCTCAAGTTTGTTGTGGCTGATAGGCACGATATTGAAGAAGCTGGCAGAGCTGTTGAAGCATATCGCAAAGAAGGTTTGGAATGTCCTGTATACCTTATGCCTCTCGGTGGCAGGTCTGAAGAGTATAATCTTAACGTGCAAGAGGTGGCTAACATCTGTATGGAAAAAGGATGGCGGTTTACACCCAGACTACATATTAGCCTCTTCGGCAATGCATGGGGAACATAATGATACTAGTGATCTGTATATGAAAGCTATGCAGGAAGAATTAGATCATGAAGGTAAACCAAAGTATAAAAATGCACAACACGAAAAGGCAATGAAGTCGCCTATCGATCAAGATGCAATTAGAAAAGCAGGTTGGTGAGACCAACTGTAGAATATTAAAGGAAAAAACAAAATATGAATAATTATATTTTTACTAGCGAAAGTGTTAGCGAAGGTCATCCAGATAAGATCGCAGATCAAATCTCAGATGCACTTGTTGATGCTGGTTTGGCTAACGGAGATGAGACAACCCGTGTAGCCGTTGAAACACTTGTAACCACTAACCACGTAACAGTAGCGGGCGAAGTAAAGAACTTTAACGTAGACAATGTAGAAGAGATTGTCCGTAATAAAGTTAAAGAAATTGGATACGAACAAGACGGATTCCATTGGGAGAAGTTAGAGTTCGTAAATAAGATCCATGCACAGAGTGGTGACATTGGATTAGGCACTGATGACTTTGGTGCAGGTGATCAAGGCATTATGTTTGGTTATGCAAATAATGAAAATGATGCGTTCTTGCCAGCACCCATTCATCTCTCACATGAGGTGTTAAAAAGACTAAAAGAGATGCGACAAGGTGGATACGAGTACGTGCTACCAGATGCAAAATCACAAGTAAGTGTTCAATACGAAGGTGGTAAACCTAAACGTATAGACCAAGTTGTTATAAGTAGTCAACATAAAAAAGGGTTCAATCACAGTATTGTGATGCCATGTAGACAGGCGGCCCAAGAAGTAATGGGAGGTTTAATAGACAATGACACTATCTGGCATATCAATCCTACAGGCAATTTTGTTATTGGTGGTCCTGATGGCGACACAGGAATTACCGGGCGTAAGATTATCGTTGATACTTATGGTGGCTTTGCTCCCCATGGTGGCGGGGCTTTTAGTGGAAAGGACCCAACAAAAGTCGACAGATCGGCGGCGTACATGGCAAGATGGTTAGCAAAAAATGTTGTAGCAGATAACATGGCTGACTGGTGCCAAATACAGTTGTCTTATGCTATTGGCGTTAAAGAGCCTACAAGCATTTATATAGATAGCAATGGACATAATAGAAGTATCCAACAATTTATTGCAAACAATATTGACTTAACACCTAAAGGAATTATTGATAAGTTTGATATGTTTAATTTTAACGAGTATAGTGCAAACTGCACATACGGTCACTTTGGTGATAAAGATGTTCCATGGGAACAGATAGGATGGTAATATGTGGAAGAAACTAAAAAATGTACTGGGTGGAAAAGGTGAAGTACCTAAAGAAATCCTTTCAGCAAAAGAGAAAGCGACTGCACAAAAGAAACCTTTTATAGAAGTTGTTAAAGTAAACTTTGATAAAGATAATCCAGCTGATGGTTACTTTGAATTAGAGTGGAATGAAATATTTGTTGAACAATTACGAGCGGCTGGCTATCAAGGAACCTCACCAGAGGAAATTGTAGACAGTTGGTTTACTCAGCTATGCAGAGGTATTGGCGCTGAAGATGAATTTGTCTAGTAGGGATATTGTAATAGGCCCTGGCCATAGTTTAAACGAACTTACAAATAGACTGCTAACAATTATTAGAGCTGAGAATCATAGCAAAGATCTATGGGAGATGTATCCAGGCACCTTTGGCCTATATGCACGACATGGTGATGACTACCAACACATAGATAATCCAGAAGAAGTAGAATACTATAACAATTACATTAGAAATAGTACTGATAATAGTACTGTAAAAGATTATAAGAGCTCTGGATTCTATGTTAATTGTGTAGCAGATATTATTAAAGATGTCACTCTTGATGTTGATGGTAATTTCTATAGTACATACCTTGACATGGAAAATTATCCTATGAATAGATTCCATTACTTAATGATGGAGTTTAGTATTGGTGCGGCTGAGGATCTTGACTACACAAAAGAACCAAGTCTTTCATGGTTGTGCCATCGTGTAAAAGTTAAAACAGAGATGGAAAACCAATACATGCAAGAACATCCTAATTTAATATGGGTTCATGCAGGTCAGTTGTTACAAAAAGACTACACATCACTTAAATTTCTCCCACACCATATGTCAGTTAACCATGAGAAACTACTTGATCCTGTTATAGATAAGTACAATTATCTTAACCAAGTAGCACATCCTATAATTAAAGATATAGTTGAATTATCATGGGAAGGTATAATAGCTATTGCAGATGAGTACAATGTCCTCCCAAACTAAAATTGCGGTATTACTCAGATAAAGGTTACTGTTATCTCAAATAACTGTGGGTTATCTCAGATATAGTGTAGCAGTATTTTAAAGGTTGACAACACCAAGAAGTCTTGCTATTATAATAATATCAATGATAGGAGAGTCACGATGTCTAATGTAATTGAATTCCCAATCCGTAAAACACAACAATGTAAAGATTTACAGCATATTGCTCGTACTACTAAAAATGTAGTCTTTACGTGTATTAAAGATGAAATGTTAGCACTAAAAATGCCTTTCAAGCAGGACAAATACTTGCAAGCAAAAGCAATAGAAATTGCAGATATGTATCACAACGTATTAGTAGAATACTACAAAAATGATGCAAATTTTACTTGACAACCAATACCTCTTAGCGTATACTAATATAGTAAATTTAGATAAGGATTACGAATGCAGACTTATATTCTAGTAGATACAGCCAATATGTTTATGCGAGCTCGCCATGTAGTACGTGGTGACGATATGTATACTAAAATTGGTATGTCGTATCATATTATGTTTAACAGTATTAATAAGGTATGGCGTGAGCAACAGGGCTCACACGTTGTAGTCGCACTAGAAGGTCGTAGTTGGCGTAAAGACTTTTATGAGCCTTATAAACGTAATAGGCAAGCAATACTAACGGCAAAGACAGAACGTGAACAAGAAGAAGATGCACAGTTTTGGCAAGCATTTGATGAGCTACAAGGCTTTATGCGAGATAAGACTAATTGTACAGTATTGCAACATAAGCAGTGTGAAGCAGATGACTTTATTGCTCGTTGGATACAGAACCATCCTAATGATAAGCATATTATTGTTAGCAGTGATAGTGACTTCTATCAGTTGTTATCGCCTACTGTACAACAGTACAATGGTATTACACAAGAGCTTATTACAATAGAAGGTGTGTTTAACGACAAAGGCAAACCTGTTATAGATAAGAAGACTAAGGAGCCTAAGCAGATGGGTGATCCACAATGGTTGTTGTTTGAGAAGTGCATACGTGGTGATACAAGTGATAACGTGTTTAGTGCATGTCCAGGTGCTCGTAAGAAAGGCACTAAGAACAAGGTTGGTATGTTAGAAGCATTTGCAGATAAGGATACTAAAGGTTATAATTGGAATAACTTTATGCTACAACGTTGGGTAGATCATGAGAATGTAGAGCATCGTGTACTTGAGGACTATCAACGCAACATGCACATTATTGATCTTACTGCACAGCCAGATAATATTAAGCAAGCTCTAGATGATGCTATTGTAGAGCAAGTACAGAAGGATAAGAAAGCACAAGTAGGTGTACATTTTATGAAGTTCTGTGGTAAACATAGTTTAGATAACATTAGTAAGAATGCAGGCGATCATGCCGCATACCTCAATGCAGGTTACATACAAGGAGTATAACAATGAAGTATATTTTAACAGCCATTATGGCAATAATGATTGCAAGTCCAACATTAGCAGATGATGGAAGTGTGAACTGGTTTGTAAGTACACAAGTTACGAAGTCAGTTGGAACTTCTTCTCCATTTGATGGCAGAACATTTGATAAAAAGATTAAACCCTACGGTAATGATATGAATGTTATTGATCCTCATATTAAGGATTGGTTTGTAAATGTAAAAATTACTGATACAAGTGGAAATATAACAGGGTTTCAACAAATGTATAGTCATAGCATTGTAAGGTTTACTGATGCAAATGGACAAACATATAACATCACATTCAAAAGGACACCAGTAATCCAATGACAGAATCAACAGAAATTTATGAAGAATATTTAGGTAAACTTAAAAAAGGAATCTTTGAAGTTACCTTTACAAAAGTTAATGGTGAAGAACGTATAATGAATTGTACGTTACATGATAAAATAATACCACAGGCTACAAAGAAAGATCCACTTACACAAACAAAAGTACGTGAGATTAATGAGAATGTGGTAAGTGTCTGGGACGTTAAAGCAGAAGGTTGGCGTAGTTTTCGTACAGCCAATGTAACTGAATTTAAACGACTTGGACCTGCATGTACATGTGGCAAAACCCAGGATGCTTTAAAAAAGTGTGATGGTAGCCACAGAAATGCTTAAAGCACGTGAAGTAATAGCAGATAAGTATTGGATCGTAGACGATAAGTCTGGCCGTAAGGTAGGTACATTACGACACTGTGACTCTGGCTATGAGTTCTTTGATAGCCGTACAAACGAAAAGACTATCTTTGATAATATAGAAGATTTTAACATAACAGAACGTGAAGAGGAAAAAGAGTCAAACGTTCTAGTAGATGGTTATCCATCTGGAGTATCTCAACCTACTCCTGTTGCACATGAATCTCTACCAGTCTTTAGAAAAACCCCAACATCTAAACAAGAGTTCGTCGCTGGATACTATATACTAAAATTTCAGGGAATGGGCTGGCAGTGGGCGTTCGCTCCTAGACTAGCAACCCTAGATAAATACGAGTATAGAGGTCCTTTTTTAACAGAGTGGGAAATGAATCTCGAATTAAAAAAGTACAAGCGAGGAACACATGAAAATCCGGAAGTCATTAACGGTACCACTGACACTTAGTTGGTTACTTGGCGTTACAATATTGGTATTACTAAACTACCAATATCCTACTGAGTCAGAAGAAGTCCTTACAAAGGATCAAGTTATAGAACAGACAGTTCTAAACACCTTTATGGTATCAACTGAACCAAGGATTGAGGGTGACACTCGTCCTATCTTAAGAACATTATTAGGACATGGAACAGGGTTTACATACCTTGCTACAGAAAATGAAGGACTCGTAATAACAAATTATCATGTTATTGCAAAACATTTATCACGACCAGAGTTAACTACTCTAAAACTTTATATGATTAATCGTCCGTGGGCTTATCCAGCTGAAGTAGTAGGCTTTGATAAGGTTACGGACATCGCTGTTTTACGAATTAAAAAAGTAGATGATGAAAGCTGGGTAGGATTAGATTGGAATTTGGACTCAAAAACCTATTTAGAAGGTACACCAGTGATAACAGTTGGACATGGACTTTCACTACCATACACAGTTACAGAAGGAGTTATTAGTGGTACTGATAGATTTAGATCTCGCAAACTAAACTTTCTTTTACAACACTCAGCTATTATTAATGTAGGCAATAGTGGTGGACCAGTAGTTGGACTTGATGGCAGAGTAATAGCAGTGAATAGTATGATTGTTTCACCAAGTAGTAGTGGCAGTGGTATTGCGGCATGGGATGGTGTTGCTATGGCAGTTGCAGGGTGGCAAGCAATATATTCAATTGAACAAATTATAGAGAATGGCAAAGTACTATACAGTAAGATTGACTTTGAAACTCGTAGTCCTACTATTGAAGAAGTACACAAGCAAGATGCATGTTATGAGGGTGATAAATCAAAACGTAGTTATGCATATCTTGTTGTAGGAGGTGATTCTACAGAAGCTATTAAGTCTGGACTACAGACTGATGATGTTATGATATCAATAGAAGGTGAACCAGTGTTTGGTATAGCAAGTATTGCTAAAGCAGTTATAGATAAAAAGCCAAATACATCACTAACTTTTGGATTTCTACGTAACTGTGAGTACATGGAAACAGAATATAGAATCCAGTTATTTGAACCCTTTAAGATTGTCACAGGACCTGTTACACAGCCACCAGAGCTCTTACCTACTGAATAGTTAAAACTGTACATAATTTTCCTTTTTAGATAAATATTATTAACAGGAGAATTATATGGCACGGCCAAAACCAAATATTATTATTGAAAATTTAGATAAGAAATATAACAGTGAACAGATTCTTGAGGCAGACGCCATATACGCAGTATTTTACGAAGGCAAACCAATCAATATCCGTACACTAAACACTCTTGTAAACTATCCTGGACCTAAATACAAGAAGGTAAGTTTTAGCAATAGCGGACATGCTTTTAATTTAGCAGACAGATTGAACAAAATATTCCAAATGCATAAATTTACAGTTGTAAAATTAATACAAGGAGAGATAGTTACAAGAGATGGTAAACGCAATACAGGAAAAAGTACTTGAGAAACTAAACGTTCCCCAGGATCGTTTTAAAGAGATATTCCTTAATGCAAAAACTCTACGACTAACACGTAATGGTAGGAATCGCCTAGCAAGAAAGTATGATAGCTGGCAATTTAATGACCATCAACTAAAGTCAGGAGACACATTAGATCTCCAACGCAAAATGACATTCCCATATTTTATAGATGCAAAGATGCTAGTACTGTTTACTGAACGTGATGCTTTCATGGCAAAGATGGCTGGTGCGAAAGGCTGGATAGATGGCAAATCTTAAAAGTTTAGGATTACCAAAATCATTCTGTTTTGCTCCTTATACTAATTTGGATCTAGATCAAGACGGTACATTTTATCCTTGCTATCGCAGTAAAGAACCACAAGGGCATTGGAAAGATTATGATGTCACTGAAACAATAAACAGTGAAGGTATGCAAAACCTGCGTATGGATTTGTGGAATGGTAGACAAAATGCAAACTGTACACAATGCCACAGACGAGAAGCAAAAGGTATTGAAAGCACAAGAGAACAATACAATAAGCATTTTTTAGAGCTTGCAGAAGATTTAGATTTTGTTAAACATATAAAGAACAAGCCACAGTTTAGTGGTCCTGAAAATATACACACATTAGAAATACGCCCACACAACCTTTGTAATCTAGCTTGTGGACATTGTGATGAACACAGTAGTAGTCGGTGGTTAAAGATGAAAGCAGAAGTTAATAAGGATGACTTTGCATATCATACAAATGATGATCCAAGTACATTACGAAAACTATACAGTAAAGCAAGTAATTTAAAGACAGTTCACTTTACAGGTGGCGAGCCATTAATATATGCAAGTTCACATAAAGAATGGTTACATGGTATACACAACAAAAGTGATGTTGAGTTACGTTATCATACTAACCTACAACATGATAGGATTTCAACATATAGACATGAATGGGATCTATTTAAACATGTAAAGTTCTTTATTAGTATTGATGTAAGTGAGAGATACTATCCATATTTTAGGTTTGGCGGCAAATGGAATAGAATGGATTATAATATAAAGACGCTAAAGGACTATGAACGAGTAGGAGTAATTACAGTAAACTTCTTTACAATGTTAGACTTTGTTCCATTAGTTAAGTATATTTCTGAAAACGATATGCAGTTACATGTGGCATTTGTTGATCCACCACACCCACTAAGCATTACAAACATGAGTGAAAAACAAAAACGCAAGGCTTTGGAAAATATAAAACTGGCAAAGCCTGAATGTAAATTTAAAGAAGAATGGAAGACAGTACGTGCATTAGCATCACTTAGAAAGATAGAAGAGTTTATACAAACTGGACATGATGGTGAAGATATGCATGAAAATTTACAAACACATTTAGATTATTTAGATAACAAATATAAGATGAGATGGAATGAACTATAATAACACATACAGTGAAGATAAAACAATATGGTACGATTCAAAGAATGCATGGTATCCTGTGGAGAAAGACGAAGAAGGTAACAATTATATTGTAGAAGGCAAAAGTGGATGGAAACGTTTCCTGGACATACCTAAATGCCAACCTGATATTATGGAACACTTAGTAGTACCCAAAAGAGCAAATAAAGAAATACTATGGCATGGGTTAGACAATCCAAAAATGACTAAACAAGATTCTGATACATTTGAGAACTGGCCAAACGGAGATAAAATTACATATAGGTTTAATAGCAGAGGATTCAGAGATGAAGAATGGCCTGAAACATATGCTGGTATGAAAAATGCTATATGGATGATTGGTGATAGTTTTACTATGGGAATGGGTATAGAATATAAAGAATCATACAAAAGGAAGATGGAAGAAGTAACAGGTCGGCGTGTAATAGACATTAGCTTAGATGGTACTAATCCTAATTGGCGTAGGCGTATTGCATTAAAAATTATGCGAGAAGTTGCTCCTGACTACTTAATAATACATTGGGGGTATATGTGGCGATACAAACGTAAATATCGCACCCTAGCACAGGAAGTACGTAACACTATATTCGCTGAACAAGAAGAGAGCTGTATGCAATCCTTTGTGGAAACCTTTAAAGGTTTATGGGAGACAGACACAAATACTAAAGTTTTACATCAATTTTTACCTAAATTTGCTGGTAAATGGAAGTCACAACAATGGGTTCAAGAGCAAATACAAGACTTTACAGGTGATAACAATCCAAGTATATGTTGGGATAACGAGCAATTAGATACAGGACGTGATGGTTGGCATTGGGGACCAGAAACCATACAAAAATATGTCGAAAATAATCTAAAATTAATGAATAAAAAGGTTGACAAGTAAGATATCTTACTGTATTATGTATATATAAGCTAAAAAAATAGGAGAACGTTTATGTCCACAGTATCCGAAACACGTACTATAAAAATTTCCGAAGCTCAGAAACACATTGTTCGAGTAATGAAAAAGACACGCCCCATGTTTTTATGGGGTCCTCCCGGCATTGGTAAGTCCGAGGTTGTAGAAGGTATCGCACAGTCAGGTGCACTTGGAACGACACACGTAATTGACATGCGTCTTGCGTTGTTTGAGCCAACCGACTTGCGAGGGTATCCTGTTCCAGATGTAGCATCAGGTGTTATGAAGTGGCTCCCCCCAGCTGACCTACCCACTGAAGAAATGTGCAAGGAATATGATACCGTAATTCTGTTCTTAGATGAACTGAATTCAGCGGCTCCAAGTGTTCAGGCGGCCGCCTACCAATTAATCCTTAACAGACGTATTGGTCAATATAGACTTCCTGCTAATGTTAAAGTTATTGCCGCAGGTAACCGTGAAACTGACAAAGGTGTTAGTTACAGAATGCCTAAGCCACTTGAGAATCGATTTGTACACTTTGAATTACGTGTCGATTTTAATGATTGGTTGGATTGGGCAGTAGATAATGATATCCATCCTGATATTGTAGGTTACTTGTCGTTTGCTAAAGGCGATCTTTATAACTTTGACCCACAGTCAAGCTCAAGGGGTTTTGCTACTCCTCGTTCATGGACATTTACTTCAGAACTTATTACTGATGAAGATGACATTAATGATTCAGAACTTACTGATATTGTTGCAGGTTGTGTTGGAGAAGGTATTGCTATTAAGTTTTCAGCACACCGTAAGGTTGCTAAACAAATGCCTAACCCTACAGACATCCTAGATGGTAAGGTAACTAACATGCAGAGCAGAGAGATTTCTGCAATGTATTCACTTGCTACTAACTTGTGTTACGAACTTAAAGAACGTTACCAAGATGGTGAGAAGAGCAAGTCACTAGATAACTTTCATACTGCATTTTCAAACTTTATCAGTTTTATGCTAGATAATTTTGAGACTGAGATGACTGTTATGGCATCACGTATTGCAATGAAGAACTATAAACTAGTTCCAAAGCAAGACAAGATTGCTAGATTCGAGGAGTACTTTGGACGTTATGGTCGACTCGTTCTTGACTCCTAAACTACGGGAAGGGGAGAGAGTGGACCTCTCCCTTTACCCACCCCGCAACCGTGTTAATATAAGGTTGTATGGGTTAGAGTGTAAAGATTGGCTTCCACAAGATGTATTTGAATATAAGGCTAAATGGAAAGAGAATGCAGAAGTTGTTAACGTTAGAGGTAATTTTAAACAAGCACAAGATTGGTGCAAACAAAACCTTTATATGCAGGATTGGCACAGTATTAAACATGATATGCCAGATGATAGCCACAATTTTTTGTTTAAATACCCAGAACAAGCGATGCTTTTTAAGTTGACAAACACATAATTATGTCGTATAATATAGATACAATGCAAAAAACGGAGTCCACAATGTTACAATCATCCGCAGAAGAACGTATTACACAGAGCAGAGTAAGACTGCTAATGAATAAACCTTTCTTTGGTACACTTGCAACACGTCTAAGGTTGCAGGAATTTAGTGCATCAACTGCCGCAACAGACGGTCGTTACTTTTATTTTAATAGAGAATTTATTGATAGACTAGATGATGAAGAACTAGATTTCCTAGTAGGACACGAAGTATTACATTGTGTATATGATCACATGCAGGCACGTGAAGATCGTTTGCCCGTATTATATAACGTAGCATGTGACTTTAATATTAACTATACACTCGTTGACATTGGCATTGGTAAAATTATTGGTGAAGATAAACTAGATGGTGGTAAGCCATGTTATGATCCCAAGTATAAAGATATGAACAGTTATGAGATATATGATGAACTGTTACAACAGGGTTCAGACGAGATGAAAGGCATGGATGTACATTTAGAAGATGGTACAGGTGATGGCAATGACCAAACTGAAGGCAAAGGTAAATCACTAACACCAGCTGAACGTAAGGAATTACAAGACGAGATTAAACAGGCTGTACTACAGGCGGCACAAGGTGCTGGTGATGATGTTCCTGCAGACATTAAACGGATGATTAAGGAACTTACAGAACCACGTTTAACTTGGAAAGACGTGCTAAGAGTACAGATGGAAAGTAGTCTTAAATCAGACTTTACTTTTATGCGTCCTAGTAAACGTTCAGGAGAAGTTATTTTTCCTGGTATGAATAAAGATGAAGAACTACATGCATTGTTAGCATTAGATATGTCAGGTAGTATTAGTAATGATACTGCAAAAGAAATGCTTAGTGAAACACATGGCATTATGCAACAATATGATAGCTATAAGATTACTGTATTGTGTTTTGATACAGGAATTTATAGAGTAGAAACCTTTACTAGTGAAGATGGTAAAGATATTAGAGATTATGAACCAGTTGGTGGAGGCGGTACTGAATTTGACATTGTATGGAAATACATGGAACAAGAAGGTATTGAACCAGATCAATTAATTATGTTTACGGATGGTTATCCGTGGGGAAGTTGGGGAAACCCAGACTACTGTGATACACTATTTGTTATTCATGGTGATCCACAGAAACGTATTATGTCTCCATTTGGAAGTACCATCCATTATGAATAAAAAAGAAAAGATGGATAAACAAAGGAACGTTAAAGTTTTATATAATAGTGGAAGTTTAAGTGAGACTGATTTAACATTGATTAGTGGCACTGAACTTCTATTAAATCTTATGCGAAACCGCTTACTTGTAATGGTAAACGGTGGCGGACAAGAACTGAATTGGCAAGCTCTTATGGAGGGTGTCGAAGGTTTGTATCATATTAGACGTATTGATACAGACAAACTATATCAAATATGGTTTGAGAATAAATTTGATATCGAAAAATTTGAGAAAAACTTGCTTTTAGCTAAGTTATCAGATACAACCGAAAATGAATAGATAAATAATAATGTTAGCAGTTAATGTAACTCAACAAGGAGAAAAAAATGGCTGAAGATACAGTACAAGAAACAAATCCTGCACCGGCACCGGAACCAATTTCGTTGACTTTGCAAGATCTAAATGTTACCGCCAATATCATTGATTTGGCAGTACAGAGAGGCGCCTTTAAAGGAGCCGAGGCACAGACCGTAGGTCAAGCCTTTAATAAACTAGTGGAGATTATTTCTAAGATTTCTCCACCCGTCGAGGAAGCACCAGCTGAACCGGCAGAAGACCCAGCGGATACCCAAGAGGAAACCGCCACAGAGGAGTAAGATATGGCAAATATCAAACATGTGGGACAAATCATCAACACTCAACGTCGTTGTGTGGTTGTGTTCCGAGAAGTGCCTGACGAAGAAGACTCATGCTTAGTAGTAGATACTGATGCATTGAGTGATTGGATGCACGATGACGTTATTAACGCCGTCGAAAGTCCTGGCGCACAGGCAAGCCCTAATTTCTATGAGTACGCTCAAAGAACTATGTTTACTGATGGAAGTAACATGCTTCAGACAATGAATGCACGTAACATTCTACAAAAGGTGAAGACTGATAATATCATGATGACACCTAATCAGACAAGCAAAGTTAAATTGAGTGAACTTAATAGTATTATTAAGGAAAATAATGAAGGCGCACCAGTGGTAGCACCAGAAGTAGATCCTAATCAGCTAGGTATGGCTGGTAAAGATGTATCTGATACAATTACTGAGAGTGCTGATCCAGCACCTGCAATGACAACAGAGCCTACAATGGCACCTTCAACTGAAGGCGTTTTAGGTGATGCTGAAGTAGCGAAAGGAATGATTAGTCAAGCTGAATACTTTGAAGGCGAAGCAAGCAGATTACGTACTGAAGCTTATGCCCTTGACGAGACACTAAAGCCAAAACGTGGCCGTCCCGCCAAAGCAAAGACAGAAGCCGTTAGCTAATCATGCCAATTGAACGCAAAGATAGATCCTTTGATAAAATTTTTGATGAAGTTACACTAGATAAAATTCCAATGGAGTTTATTTCTAGAGTGAATATTACATTTAGTGATGGTTCACAAACTGAAATATCAGGTATAGAATTACAAAATATGGATAGTGAACACGACATTCTAAAACGCTTCGAACACGATGGTGTTTTAGATGTCGCTATCCAGTTAGACTATTCTGGTATCAAAGAAAAAGTTTCAAATGATGTTAAGCAGGTTCTGGGTACTATGTTTAAGGATCCAGACATTGATTAGATGGATAAAAGAAGGCTATCATCATCTTAAAGTAGAAACTGGTTGGGGATATTGGTACCACTTGTGGCACAGTATCAAAAACAGTTGGGCTCTACTAATCATTGCGTTTAAAAGTGTCGTGCATGGTTTGTTACCTTGGATCTGGAAAGCAGATGCTCCCAAGGGTGTAATTAAAATGTACCATCAGATTATGCGAATACAGCATATAAAAGATATGGACAAATTACGAAAGAAACCAAAAAATGAACGATACAGAAATAAAACTACTGACATTACTGAATAGTTACGGAGACGTCATAGAACTTGATTGGGAATTTGACGTTCCCCAGATCCTTGAGCAACTCGAGGAACTAAATTCAGAATTTATAACAGGACCAAATGGTAAACATGCTCTTAACCTAACAGGTGACACAAGTAGCATAGGCGTTGACAGCAAAGACAAGCACAATGCAGACCAGGACTACACAGAACATTTACATGCAATACCACAATTAAAGGCATTCTTTGATTGTTGGGAAAAATTAGCTCGCTGTCGTTGTATTAAAATAGACGAAGGCGGGTTCTTTTCATTGCACCGAGACGCATGGAGATTCAATCCACAGATGCGTATTTTTATCCCCCTAAACAAAACTGAACGTCATCAATGGAATTTCATTTATGATAATTCCTTGCACGATTTCAAACCTGGAAAAGCATATGTACTAAATACTCGTAAGCAACATGGTAGCTTCGCTTTTGAAGGTGGCATATATCATGTACTAATGAGTTTATACCTAACAGAAGACAACCTCAGAAGCATCCATAAAATGTTGCCTAATACAATGGGAGATAAAAAGTGAAGGAAAAGACTGATGTAAATTATTACAGTGGTGATAAGATTACTGATCTTCTTGGTAGCACTGACGCCAACAAAGAAAAAGAAGAAGGCGTACATCTAACAACAGACAAAAATTATAGTGATGACATGTATAGTGAAGAACAATTAAAACTTCATGATAGTGCTAACATGAATGTGTTTACTGTTGATGGTGTTCCTAGTAGATGGGAACATAACAAACTCAGAAGCTCATTCCATTTTGATCCAATGATGCCTGCTGATCCAGACATCATTCAAATACCATGTAGACTAGACGCTGATTGGGGAGATGCCATTCAGTATGCTCTTAAAGAAGCAAAGGAAATGACTATAGGTAACTACCGTCCAAGGCATAGTAGTAGGCAAGATAAAGACTTGCATGATGGTGAGCTACAGGACGTAAAGAGAGCAACAGGTAGTGATGAGGATGTAAGTAATTTATATCATGATCACATTCTCGGACTTAAATGGAACGAGAAGAAACAAGAGTTCTTTATTAAAAAGAAAGATGTGCCAGAATATGATGTATGCTTTAAAACAATTGAAGCATTGGGTATTGATGTACATCAGAGTAGAATACATATTCAAAAATTAGGACAAGTAACGCCTATACACATTGATCAACAGATGAGATATGCTCGTCCAGGTTGGCGTAAGATTTGGTTAGATGGTGGTGGGGATAAAGATCCATTACGTCTAAGGCGTTTCCTTATTCATTTACAGGATTGGGAATATGGGCATGTATGGCAGTTCGGTAATTACTACCATCAAGGATATAAATCAGGCACAGTTGTTACATATGACTGGTGCAATGTTCCACATGGAACAGCCAATTTTGGATTTACTCCAAGATTAACATTTCAAATTACTGGATTTATTAGCGATAAAACTGCTGAACTAATTGCAGATCCAGATCCTGATAGGATTATAAAAATATGAAAATTTGTGTAGTAGGTGGAGGTAGTGCTGGTTGGATTACAGCCAGTTATCTAGCTAAAACAACAGATTGCGAAATAACAATCGTACATACAGATGAAGTTGAAACAATAGGTGTAGGCGAGAGTACTACTCCTACAATACAATATGTCGCAAACAAAGTTGGGCTCAGTGAAGATGACTGGATGCGTGATAGTGAAGCAACATTTAAGTATGGAGTTGAATTTCATAATTGGAATAAACCAGGATCACGTTGGTTCCATACATTTGATGATTTATTTCCAGCTGATGTCTTTCATTCTCCTCAACAAGACTTAGGAAAATATAGTGCTAAACTTGGTAGAACAAGCGTAGATTATTTTCTAAAAGAACATGACGGTTTAGGAAATTCGGTAGCATATAATCATATGCATGGTCCTATAGAAAAGTTACTTAGTGAGAAACTATCACCATATAATTGTCAAGGTAAACAGACTATTGCAAAGTATCCTGGGTACAGTTACCATGTAAATGCCCACAAGTTTGGACTTGCAATGAAAGCACAATGTGGTGAATCAATTACAGAAATTAATGAAGAAGTCGTTGATGTAAAATACAATGATGATGGTGTAGAAAGCATACAATTAAAAAGTGGTAGAATAATTAAAGCTGATATATACTTTGATTGCTCAGGATTTAGTAAACTATTAATTGGAAGTATGACAGGCTGGGATTCTTATCAGGATTTAATTCCAAATGATAGAGCAATAGCAGGCACTGCCCAAAATCCTACAATATTTCCAATATCAAATATGCTAAAGCCATGCACACAGGCACATGCACAAAAAGATGGTTGGATATGGGTTATACCAACAAGTAAAAGAATTGGTAGTGGATTTGTATATAGTAGCAAGTATACTAGTGATGATGAAGCTG
>Ga0213869_10000204_pt1 | contig 48826 bp, 81 predicted proteins | sample PICome_10_FD_160083 | JGI IMG/M metagenome (GOLD analysis project Ga0213869, IMG submission 160083) | Coastal seawater microbial communities near Pivers Island, North Carolina, United States - PICO132 | ecosystem: Environmental > Aquatic > Marine > Coastal | place: USA: North Carolina...
CAGGAACGATGGCCTTGTTCTAGCGGATGTCTGGTTCCTCGATCGCTTTGCATAGGATTGGCTCTCATCCATTGTTCTGCAAGTTCTGAACTAGCCATTTGTTCCATCATTGTAAACTTCAATTTACTATACACTCCTTTAGTCTTAAGTGTTTTAATTATAGGAGTGTATGCTAAATCACATAATATTCTCACATCCTTAGGATAAGCATTTTCTTGTGGACGCATATCTTCCATTATATCCATCCATGTTTTTTCAACATGATTCTTAGGCATATTATCAGTATAACTATATGTAAAATTACGACATAGCACAAAGTTTACATTTGGATATTGGTCTATTAGATTTTTTTTAAAAGATGCAAACATTGTACGTTCGTAATCATGTAAAAATGTATCAACCTCTAAATACTCGCTGAGTTCTTGTTGAAGCCATAATGGATCACTATGTATTTCACGTGCTAGTTCAGTTAAACATATTATTACATCAATTTTATTATATTTTTTGTGGAGATAAGGCATTGCGTATATCAAGTTATCATGTATTTCTACATTAGATCCTGCCGGCTTTGAAATATTTAAAAAGTCTCTGTTTAACCTGTTTGCAATTAATGAACCGTACACATGATTCATTCGATAGTCTCGATCATCGCCGAGTGCAGGACCTAGACTATCGCCCCAGGTCCAACTGTCTCCAGCAGTTACAACAATCGATGATTTCTCTCCGCTTATTTCATCAAACCATCTAAATCGAGGATGAGGCTCTAATTCTATTGGAAGTATGTTCATGTGCGGTACGGATGTCATAAAAATAATCTATTAATTATTCTGGAGCTCTCTCAGGTATTTCAACTGTTGACATTGTTGAGTCGTCTGGCTGTTCATCACTGACTAATAGTATTTCTTCAAGATCTACTTTACGTATTGAAATTTCTTCTCCATCAACTTCAACAGTAGCACCTCTAGTCCATCGACCGTGTGCGACCATAATCCATTGTCCAACTTTGTAATCTTTTTGCTTAGGTCCTACAGCATATACTTTCCCCCATCTAGGTCGAATACCTTCACTTTTGCCGTCATCGCCTAATACAATAATACCAGATGTAGTAATACGTTCTTTAAAACTCATTTCACTGACAATTACTTGATCGTGTAGTGGTCTAATACTTTTAATTTGATGTGCGTCACCGTAAGCCATTATAGTTTTGTAACTCCTTTTTTCTCTTGTTCCTGTTGTCTTGGTGTTTTATTTTCTTCTTCTTTAATTTGTTTTGCTTTAGCAATAGCCGCCGCTAATCCACCTTGTGGCACAGAACTCTTAGGAATAGACATAACGTCTTCTTGCTTAACCATTGGTTCTATAGGTTCAGTTATTTTCTCTTCAGAAGCAACTGGAAGTATTTCTTCTTTAACTTTTGGTTTAGCAATAGTTTTTGATTTAGATTTCTTTGTAGCCGTTGTTTTTTTAACTTTTGATACTTTACCTGCTATTTCTTCTGCGTGTTTAGCACTTGTTGGGATTGGTGCTTCTTCAACTGTTGAAGAATGAGCTTTGTTATATTGTTTTTGTATAATCTCATTTCTTGTTTCAATAACTTCATTGTGACTGTTAATCTTGTCACCACGAGCATTAACTCCCATATTGCCTACAGATCTTGTGTTTTCTTGCGACAATAACAAAGAACCTAAATCTACTTTGCCACCGTTTGCTGTTCTGTATACTTTACCCATTCTAATGTTTCTCCATAATCATTATATACATACTTATCTAAGGAACTCATTGATAGGTAAATCATAGTACATTGAATCTACCTTATGAATACCAATTAGATATAATACATAACTTGCTACTGAACTACCTCTACCTACACCCCATATTACTTTGTTATCACGCATAGTGTCTACAAGATATTTTAAATACTTTAATAAATCAAATAGACCACGTTCTTGAAATAACAATAACTCTTGACCTACACGCTGTAACTCTGGTTGTGTTTTACATTGTTCAATAACCCATTTAGCTATGTCCATATCTTTGTAGTCCTGGGGCATATGCCAAGTTTCTTGATTTAGATTATCAAACTCTTCTACTGTAATGTTTAACTTCTTATACTGCTGGAAGTCATAAATCTGATCTAACAATTCTTCTACTTGACTTAGATCAACATCTTTTACTAATGCTGTCTTAGGTAACAATGTAGGATCAGTCATTGCTATATCAATGAGATCATCTTCTTCTAATACTATTCTACTGTATTGATCTTCAATCATCAGTTTTAGTAAAGTTTCCTTTAACAACATTGCCATCTTCTATCTCTGGTTCTTCCCAACCAAGGTTAATGTCTTCCCAGGTTAAGTTTGGTTTGAATTGTACAACCTTGTCATCAATATCTTGTCCAACATCATGTTCAAACCATATTGGTGTTGTTTCATTCCACCAACCGTCTTTATCAAAGGGTCCAAACGCATCCTCACTATCAAACAAGTATTTGACATTATCACTCAATGAACTTGTAACAGTGATGTCAGTAATTACTAGTTTATTTTCACATATTGCGTTTAACTTACAAAATAGTGCAATAGCTATGCTTTGATCAAATGGTGATTCAGGCACTGCTATTGTTTTAATACCAGCATTTTGTAGTTGTTGTATCTGTTCATGTTCATCTTGTTTAATAAACACGCCGCTTTGTATAAAGTCACCGATAAAGCTACCTATACGACTGAATGCTATATTCTGTTCACTGTTATATTCAGTGTTAGTGATCATACCTAAATTTATTGAATAAAGGTTGTTTAATACTTCGCCTTTCCAATATATAGACGCAAGTAAACTGTAATCTTTAGATAATCGTACGTTCATGATATATCAATCTTATCGTTATGGCTGTCATCATCATCTTTTGGCATTAAGTCTCTCATTTTACGATTGTACTCTTCTGTATAACTGTGTTGTACCATTTGTAACTGATGCGATAACGCATTGTTACCAGTCTTGTAAGCAAAACTAAGTTTCTTGTTTATCTCTTGTAGCTTAGTTTGTACTTCTTCTAATGTTAAATCTTTAAGTTGGCCAACTAATGGATGTTCCATAATTATAAGTCTCCGTCTTTCCTGTTTTCACTGTAAAATGCGTCAAACTCTCCACCTGGGTAACGTGATTTAAGTTTATTAATATTCTCTAGTATAACATCATTAGGATTAATATTCAATGCTCTACAGGCATTAATCCAATACCACATGACGTCTCCTAGCTCACGTTTCATATGAAAAATACTATCCTCATTTAATTCTTTGCCTTGAAATATTATTTTTTTGGGTAGTTCAGCAAACTCACCTGTCTCAGCGGCCAATCCAATTGCCGCAGTCATTAACAATGATAAGTTAACATCTGATTCTTCAGTTAGTTGAGCTACTCTATCGCAGAGTGCTTTGTTGCTGTTACTTTCGTCACTGGTTACTGCTTCGACGAATTCTTGGTACTTGTTTAAATCAATGTTTTCGCTCATTAAAAAACTCCTAAGTTATACGTAATTATATAACAACTAGGAGCTCTTTGTCAAACTGTTTTGGTATTATGCGAATGCTACGCCGTTTATTCCAACTGCATACCATTTTGAATTAATATACTGTAGTGTACAAGCATCACCAATGTCGCCAAAAGTAATTGTGCCAGTGCCTGATGCTTTCCATCCTGCGTTAGTAACTGTGACAACCATGTCACCACTGTCACCTGCCATCATTAATGTTTTAACTTGACCGTTTGTACCTGCGGCCAATGTGGCTGTTTCTGCCGCCGCTGTAGTAAAGTATGAAGCCGCTGTAGTTAAACTAATAGCCGCCGCATCTGCTACATCTTCACTTGATGCTAAGAAAATTGGATTATCATATGAGTTTCTTGGTCTTGACAGCTCTTCTATGTGAATAGTAGCTCCACTGTCTGATGTTGTAAATTCAAATATATAAGTGCCTGTCGCACCAAATGTAATTACGTTTGAAGCATATCCTTGAATACCTGTTGTACCTTTACCAACAGCACTCGGTAGTGTTAGTGTGTGTGCAACATTACTAACAGTAAGAGCTAATTGTATTCTTCCTTTAGCACCACTTGGTGGAAAGTTTGTAAATGCTACAGTAACTGAACCGGATGTAGTGTTAGTGTAGTAATGCGAGTTATTATGATTAAGTGTTAGTGTACTTGTACCAGTACTGATCGCTACTCCAGTTTCACTAAAATCTTCTATCTTAGCCGCTTTAAGAACAGTGTCACTAAAGTTATTGTCTACTGTTGTTCCAGTAAGTGCTGACTTAACTATGACTTTTGCCTGTAGATCGTCTATTTCACTTTCAGCTTCTGTAAAATTATTCTTTATATTCGTAAAGTTATCACGAAAGCCTTGTGAGTCGTTGTCTTGACCTGCTACAGGGTATGTAGTGTCAATGTTATTTGGGTTTATGTTACTAGCCATTTGTTATATAATCCTCGTTTCCAATAATGTTATGCTTTGGGTATAATACATATTTATCAAACCTGTCATCACTTACGTAGGTGTCAGCTTTACTTATAAAGCGAGTTGAGCCACCGTCAAATAATGTTTCAGTTCCACTTTCATCAAATGATGTTTCTGCTCCAGTTAGCCATTCCTGACTGGTATAGTCCCAATGTTGACTTGATCTACGATCAATGGTGTATCTATCTATAGTAAAGTCAATTGTATTTAATTTGCCAGTGAATTTTTCTTTAATATTATATGCTATCTGTTTTGCCCTGCCTGGTTTAGCATAAGCAATAACCCAAGCCGGTGTAAATCCTAATACAGTGCCGTCTTCTTGCTTTGATTTCATCCAGTCTGGCAAAACTTCTCCAAACTGTCCTGTTTGATTAATTAATCTGGTTTGCATATTAAGTAAACTACCAGGATAAACTGTTGTATATGTTGTTCCGTTAATAACTGCTGGATTGTCTAAAGTTACAGCCAAGCTAACAGATTCACCTTTGCTGTTTGTTAGAATATTACTAATTTCACTGTAAACAACTTCGTAAATTACATTACCGTTTACATCTAACGCTTGTGCAGTTTTAATCTCACCTAATGTGAGATCTCTTCTATAGTGATTTAATTGCATAGCTGTGACATAGTCATCTAAACTTGATGAATATAATCCAAACGCATGTTGATATTTTACTGATGTTGATTTACCAAAGTTTGGATCATCAGATCTATATATCCAATCAGGATCAAATATATCTTGATTATCTAACATTTCTGACAGAGTGTCTCTATCTTGCCTTTCAGTTAATGCTTTGATATAAACTGTTTCGTATGGTCTCTTATACTTTTGATCTATTATAATTTTAAATGTTTTGAATGTTGATATTTGTTTATTAGCATTAAATGCTTCTACAGTAAATGTAAATGTTCTATCAAACACAGTAGGAGCAACAACTAGTCTGGTTCCAATCTCTTCATCAAATGTTGTTGTGCCACCGTCGAGCATGAAACCTTGGAAACTTGCTTGACCAATAATGTTTCCACTAGTTTGTAATATTAATCCTTGTGGTAAAGAACTATTACTTCCTGTTTTCAAACGATATTCAACTGGTGCTCCGCTAGCCATTACTGCTTCAACTGATAACTTAGATATTTCTCCGTTTTTCAGAGTGCCCACAGTTTCTGGAGTAACCCAAGTAACGTTGCTGTCAATGTTTCCAACAATTGTAATTGTAAAATATATTATGGGAGATATTATACTAGGGTAAGCACTTTTAAATACTTGTACTCCAAATGTGTATTTTGTCTCTGTTAGTCCTTGATCTGGTATGTACCCATAGAGCCATCCTGTAGTTGTATCAATTTGTAATCCTGGCGGTAATTCATAAGATGAGTCTACTGATTCAGTAATAGAAAATTCTAAACTGTCACCATCAGTGTCAACAGCATCAAATTTATATGCAAAGAAATTATCATGTCTTACTCTTCCTAAATCTGCTGATGGAGTTGTTAGATATGGTGTTCTTTGATTTTCTAAGTCTGCTGTAAGTATTCCATTGTCTGCTGTAATTATTCCACTGTCTGCTGTAAGATCGTCTCTAGAATAAACATATATTGACCATGTTCTAATGTTTGAATCTTTACCGTCTGTTACTTCTACAGTAAATTGATAATTTTGACTTGAGCTTCGTGTCGCATAATCCCAAGTGTACTTGTCCCACGGAGTAACATCGTATCCTGGTACAGCGTCTCCTGGTAGTCTAACTACAGGAGTTAATACCCCAGATAGTAATCCTGTATCACTGAGTGTAATTCCTGGTGGCAGTGTTCCACTTAATAAATTAGTAGTTACGGTTTGTCTGGGATCTGGATCTTTGTATTCAAGTTGTAAGTTAACTTCGTTACCGTCGATAAAATTACCTAAGACACCTGCTGGAGTTGTCCACTCAGGAATATCTTGGCCTGATACTGTTAACGAGAATGTTCTATCTGCTACACGATTTACTGATTCATCTTCATTTTCAGTATATACTCTAACAGTAAATTTTGATGTTACATTTTCCCCTACTTCTAAAGGTACTCCTTGGACACTAGATACTGCCTTAGGTACTCCTTCTATTATTCCAGTTCGGGTACACTGAATGCCTACTGGCAACTCGCCAGCAATCATAGTATAATATAAAGTGTCTGAGAGACCTGTTGAATCGTCAATAGCAGACAGTGTGAGTTGATAGAACTCACTTTCTTGAATAGTGCCGAGATCTCCTGCTGGAGTCTCCCATATTGGTTTACCGGTAGATGCTGTCATACAACTATTTATCGCAAAAGAAAACCCGCACAGGGCGGGTTTACGTAAATCTTAACTACTGTTTAACTTGGACTAAAACTAGATCCACATCCGCATGTTGTTTCTGCGTTTGGATTTTTGATAGCAAAATGTGAACCTTGTACAGATTCTTGCCAATCAACTTCAGCACCTTGTACATACTGTCCACTCATTGCGTCTACTAACATGTGTACTCCAGGGGCAACTTCTAAATCAAAGTCATCTTCGTTTGCAGGTTGATCTTCTAGAGTAAAGCCATACTGCATACCTGAACAGCCACCGCCAGACACAAACATCCTAACTTTTAAATCTGGATTGTCCTCGTCTTTAAGTATTTCTTTAAGTTTTGTTACTGCTGATTCACTTACTGTTATCATAATTTATTCCTAGTATAAGCGTTGACTTAACACGTCCCAATCCATTATCTTCCAGATATTGTCAAAATATTTAGATTTGTCTGATTGATAATCAAGAGCCCACGCATGTTCCCACCAGTCTATCAGTATAATAATACGTTTACTGTTTCCAGTTATTGAGTGATTTTTGATAGTTTCTATGCCGCCAGTGTTATTAACAAATACCCAGCCCGAACCTTGTATCTTCATAGCTTGTTCTTTCATCTTTATCTTAAGGTCTTCGTAAGAGCCAAACTTACGATCTATAAATTCTGATATCTGTCCCGTGGGTCTGTTGGCGCCCTGAGGTTTTTTAAATTGCGGAAAGTAAATTGCATGTAAAGTGTGCCCGTCGTGATTAAACTTCTCATCACCCTCGCCAGCATTGTATCTTTTACTGTATCCTTTAGCTAGTTTGCCAAAGTGATAATCAATAGTTTCTTTGCTCATTACTGGAGCAAGGTCTGTATTTTTGTAGTTTAGTGTAGGAGCAACTAACTGTTCCTTGTCTTCTTTTAATAGGTCTATTAATTCTCTCATACTACTATTTATTGCGTCTTGTAATTCGACCTTTGGTCAAATCATACGGGGATACTTCTACTTCAACTTTGTCACCTAGTATAACCTTAATAGTAAACTTTCTCATCTTCCCACTTAGATGACAAACTATAAATTTATCATCCATGTCGTCTAGTTTTACTCTAAATGTGGTGCTAGGCAATACTTCTGTAATTACTCCTGTTACTTGTATCAAATCTTCTTTTGGCAAACTAATTTTTATCCTTAAATATTTTTTCAACTGTATTTAACGTTAATTGATGATCTCCTTGATAGTGAATAGCATGTCCTGGCCACTCTTCTATATTGCTAGGTCTATCATCTATTAGTATGTCACCAGGCTTACAATGATTATGTTTGTCTACACTGTAAGGACCAAACCATACAGGTATTCCAGGAAAGTGTTTACATGCCCATTCCATTTTATCCCAGAACGCCCATCCTAGATCATTTTCCTTAGGAACTGCTGTTAAGAAACGCATATCGAACCCGTACTGGTCACGTAATTGTTTTAATCCACTGACCAGAGAATAAGCATTTGGTAGTACCGGAAGTATACTATATATTCTGTTACTATGATCACGCAATCTATACCAATCTTCTTGATCAAATCTAATTCCAGGTTTACTTTTAATACCTAATGTTCTCTCAGCGTAGCCATCAAAGTCTGCTACTACTCCATCCATATCTATAAAAACAGTTGTCATTGTTGTCTTATTAACTCCGGTAATTTTTTCATTAAATGTTGCCAAGGTAACCCTTGTTTGATTTCATCTTCTCTCCATTGACAATAACTTAAATTATACAGCCATTGTGTTCGATCAAACTCCATAATTGGAGAATTAATATCTTTTAAAAAATGATTACTCACTGGCCATGCCATAGATCCTGAACATAAACTAAATGTAGGAATACCAGCCATAACTGATTCAGTTAACGCATTTGAATTTAATCCTACTACACAGTAAGCACCTTCGAGGTCTTTTATAAATCCGTCTCCACCGTTACTTCCCATTTCTAAATTAGCACCTTGAATATTACCTGATATTTCAACATTATCAAAAACCGAGTCAATAGCAAATAACATCTGTTCAGTTTGTTCTTGCCGTAACGGGTGCATACGTATTACAATTTTTCTATCAGTATATCGTCTGATATACCTAACTGTTTTCCATATCCAGTGTTTGTAATCTTGTTTTTTCTTAGTAAGTATTCTATGTAAGCTTGAGTCTCCAGGTCGTTGTAGGCAAAGAAGTATGTGACCTTCTGGATTGTTTTGCCAGGGCTCTATCTTTAAGTTTTGTTCTTGTGAGATCTGTTCCCATCTTGTTTTGTCTGAGTTGTCATTACAGTAGTCACCTTCGTCATTAAAGTATGTCCACCATGACCATCTATGGTAAGGTATTGTATTAGTTTCCATATTTTTTCTAAACACAGCACTTTCTACACAGATAATAGGCTTACCTGAATCAATGATATATTGGTATTGTTCCCATAGTCCTTTGAGTTTACATTCTTTAATATTGGCCTGTATAAAGACGTCTGCACGTTCGATAGTGTGTTTATCTTCCCAAGGTACTAGTACGAAGTTGTCTAATTTAGGCAACGGGTGTGTACGCATTGATCCTTCTATTCCTACTACTAGTAATTCTTTCACAACTTATAAAATTCCAAATGTAAATGCTTATTCTTATTGTTTCGTAAACTCTTAATATTAATAAACCCAACTGACTCAACAAGCTCGGTTAGACTTAATCTATCGTAACCGCTTTTATGGATGTCCCATACTTTACCCTCTTCAGCTTCTCGTTGCCAGCCCCAAAAGCCAGCCTTTGCATAATTAAAAGTTTCTTCTGAGTTTCTATTAATCCATTGATTAATATGATAGGTCATATTTGGTAACATCATTTCACATCTTGCACCAGACTTTAATATTGAGAGCCAGGCGTGTAATACTAATTCGCCTTGTGAGAATGTTAAGTGTTCGAAAAAATGTCTAGAAAATATATTATCAACTGTATGTTCGTTAACATGCTTTTTAATATCCCAAGCATTGCACACAGAGTCTATACCACAAACATCTCTAATATCACAAGTTTTATATCCTACTTGTGTAGGCACTTCGCCACAGCCGAATTCAATATTCATTTATTCAAAATCTTTTGGTGCCTAATGCACCTCTAATAAAAATGTCCATACTCATATTTATATGCGTGGTTAATTTGATAAATATTTTTATGTTGATAAGCGAATATCTCAACGATAAAAAATTAAAAACAATTGAAATGAATGCAATTGAAGATAGTGAAAACTTTGATAAGCATGTAAAAGCCGCGGCTAGACACATTTTAGGCGACAATGTATCCGAAGTAGTTTATACAAACGTAAAAAAGTTTAAGAAGAATCCTTTATTCAGTAACATTGAATATACCAAACGCGGCCTACATTTATTTAGGTATGCGTTTAGTACCTACGCCGCAGATCATAGAACAAAACGTAAAGAGTTCTTACAACAGGGTCATGTAAGAGTCAATAATTTTTTACCAGATGAACAACATAACCTAGTACAGCAGGAATGTATGAAGTATCCTGTGTCTGTAAATAAACAAGCATTTAATAATTGCCAACGCGAAAGCGAATCTAATCCTGGAATAAATTATCTAGTCAACAACAGCGATATGAAAAAAATTGTTACTGAATGTATTGGTTTAGATAATCCTGAAACAACAGCATTATATAATCAAAATACTTTTATTCAACGTGTTGAAAATAAACCTAGCGACAATGACGAACAAAAAGATATACACAGTGACATATTTTTCCCTGCTGTTAAATGGTGGTACTTTCCTGATAAAGTAGAACTAGGAGACGGACCTTTTAGATTTCAAACAAGTAAGCCTAAATACGATCACAGTTTTTGGAATTGGTATCAAAATCAATGTTTAGAACTTTGTACAGGGCGTTGGGATAAGTCTAAGTTACGTGGGCATATAGAAGGTAGTTTGCGAGCTACTGATGCAGAAATATCAGAACTTGGTGCTACTGTAAGTCCAATAACTGTAGAAGCAAATACACTAGTGGTTGCAAACGTACAGTTATTTCATGGTAGAGGAGAAACTACTCATCCTCACACTAGGAATGCTATACACGGATCTATTAGAGTACGGTGGCCTTTTAGACTGCAATAGCAGACTCGTACTTGATAAAAATCAATCCTCTATTTTTAACAAATTGATGTTTCTTTTTGGCACCCATGGTAGAGTGTTCTCTTAATTGTTTAGTTAGTTCTAAATCATATACAAAGCCGTATTTTTCAAATGTGTCAATCCAGTATTTCTCATCTTTAAGATTAACATGATGATATCCTGTGTGTCCAGGTGGAGCATAGGTCATTGCTACTCGTCGGCATTGCTGAAATGCGGCCATATAGTTTGGTTGAAATTCTTCATAGACATGTTCTACAAACTCACAACTCCAGCCTAGGTCATACTGTTGATCAAGTTCAGCAGGTCCTTTAGTAAAGTCATGTATTATAAAACGTTCAGGACTATATCTTTCTATAGTATGATCACCATCTATGCCATGAACTTGTAGTCCTTTTGACTCTGCTAGTTCAACCATGCCACCTGGACCACAACCTATATCAAGATAGAACCTTGGCTCAAACTTTTCGATTAACCAATCTAATGCGCCGTGATCTAGATGAGTTAATCCATTGTGTCCGCCTAGGTGTTCTTCTAACATACTAGATCCTTTACTTGATTATAATAAGCAAGATACTTCTCTTTAATTTTTTGATCACCTTTGAGTGTTAAGAACACACTTTGGTTTCCGTTTTTGCCTATGCTCATCCAATACTTATCCGCTTGAGTATATTCGTATTTAAAACTTAAATCTCTAAGTACGTCTTGGTCTCTACCCCATTGCCAAAGATCAATTGGTTTGCTAGTTAGTTCAGTATAATAATCACGTAAAAACACTGGATTGTTAGTGGCAAAGAAGCCCGCTAGCCAACGATCAGCTTTAGGATGATGCAATATAGTCTGTCCTTGAACTACTTGATCATAATCTTTCGGAAAGAACTCTTTTGTACAAATGGAATCTGTGTCTACTATCATTATTGGTTGATCACTGTATTCTTCGTAAGCAACTTTAAATCTAACTGCTTGAAGATATGAGATTGAACTATCGTCATTTGAAAAAACACGATGCTCTGTGGTGTATCGTACATTGGGTAATTCTGTGAGATTTTTTGGATTTACTACGTGGCAGTGTAAGTTTACCCACGGAGCATAATGTTGTATGCTCCTGAGTAATGTCTTTGCCCATGTGTCGTAATAGGCTTGATCGCATCCTATTAGGACAGTACGCATCTACTATTCGCCGTTTTTAATTGCTTGAATCTCTAAGCGACGTGCTTGTGCTTGATTTTTAATTTCTTGTAAGGCCGCTCTTGCTCTAGTGCCTGCTGATTTATTACCGCCGTTAAATTTTTCTGATTCTGCTTTGTATGTTTCAACTGCGTCTAATAATGCTTGTTCAATGCTCATGTTCTAACTCCTAGTTAATGTAAAGTCGTGTCCGCACCAATATCTTTATCTGGATTATGTTCTCCAGGTATTTCGTCGACATCACGCAAGTCAAGAAACTCACCATCAATAACTAGTTTTTTGTTATCAAAAAGTAACGCTTCTTCTTCGGGTGTCCCCAACAATCTCATCACAGCGCCTGCTCTGATATCAGCAATTCCATATTGGTTAAGCAAAGAGACGATGGCATACATTATTTCTTGTACTTTTATCTCCGCCTCTTGCTCTATTGTCATATTGGACATATCTTTATTTAACCAGGTTAAACCGCAGGTTCTTTATTTTCTTGACCTTGATTAGCAGTTTCCCATTCTGTAACAATTGTTGGTCTTTTAGCAATCTCTTCAATTGAAATTGATACAGCTTTATTAACAAGATGATACTCTTCAAGCTTCATATTAACAGCATATTGAGCATCTTCAGTTAATTTTACAAAGTTATCACTATCAGCTAACCACTCAGTGGCCTTCTGTTTAGTCATACCTTCTGGTAACTCAAACAGTTCAATGTCTGTGTGTTCACCTTTGTGTAACATTTTAAATCTAGTTACTAAATCATTTGCCCAACGAACTTTAGTTGTGCCATTTAAGTTACTAGTTCCTACTACTGTAAAAAGTTTATCTGTCATGATAATTTTCTCCTTAGTTTAAATTAAATTATTTTTTTACTTTCTTACTTTCTAAACATCCAAACACGATCCAGATTAGAAGACCGAAGTAAGGAATAAAACAAGCGACAATCCAAAGAATATTATGTCCCGTGTCTCTGATACGTGCTACTAATGTAGCTAGTTGAACTATAACCATTGCCAGTATTGCAATAACAATCAACCAAACTGCATTCGAGGCATTTGCCATCATTGAAAGTAACATAAATTGTAATAACACAGAAACTATCTGAACTGTCCAGAACTCACCGCGTTTTGCTACTCTCGTAAAATCAAACAACTGTTTCATTTATACTCTCCTTATCAAATTCAATAATATACTGTTTGGCAGAATCGTACCACTGTTCTGCTATCTCAAAGCTACGAGCAAAACCTACAGTTGCAACGGTAGCACCTATTACTATTCCAACAATTACACCTTTCATAAGTTACCTCCTTTTTTAAAATAATTCATACTGCTCAGGTCTTCCATACTCAGTTACCATATTCACTAACGGATCATTTATAACTGTTTCTATCAATACTGACTCATCATCATAATAGTCATAAAAGTCACCAGTTTCACTATCATCAATATCACCACTGTTAACTTTGGCCCAGGCTTCTTCCTCAGAATTTGCCTCCACATAATCGTATTCAATATAAATTACTCTACGTTCAAATGTGTATTCGTTAGCCATTAAAAGATATTAACTCCTTTTAAACTCAAATATACTGCGGACAAATATAGTCCTAGTATAGTTCCAGTTGATATCAATACTATAAGATAACCTACAGTGCCGTCTTCGTCAATTATTTCTTCTGTGCTTTTTTTACAAGTATTCATAGTCTGTTAATGGTGCCATGTAATTTCTTTATAGTTACGCAGGTCTTTTTCGTTTTTGACTCCGGGTAACACTTTAATTGTGATCTCACTTTTCTTAAGAAATGTGCTGAATCCAGAGTAGCTAGCAGTTGATTCTATAACAAACATTCTAATAGTTGGTTCACCCAGCATTTCATTTTCTTCCATGATGTAGCCTCTATATACTACATCACCTTGAGTGACTTCAGCCCAGACTGTGTCACTATTCACTGATGAATAATTAAATTGTTGGCCCATATTATTCTCCTATTAAATTTGAGGGTATATTTGTCACTGGTACCTTAGTTATAGAAAACCCTTCCAAATAAACCCTCAAAACTTTTAATCTGCCCTTGAGTTACTGTATGCCTTGAAGCCATACTTGGTTAATACTCGTGCGTAGGCAGTAGCACCAAGTTCGTGTATAGTCATTGACTGTCCATTATAAGCACCTGGCTTCCACATGTCCATGCGTCGACGTTGCCAGCTTTTCTTAAATCCCATTTTCTCAAGTGCTTTAGCCTCTCTTGAGTTTGTTCTTGATACTAGCACTTCAACCCAACCAAATCCACAATAACCATCTTCTAGACCTTTATCTAGTGCTTCACTTTGAGCTGAATCAGCGGCTAGTTTAGCTTCACGTGCAATTTTTGTAACAGTTTCATCACTGAACATTACTATTTCTTTTACTAAGTCCATTGTCTACTCCTTTTAGTTAGGTTGTTTTCCTTATTTCTTAAAACTATTATAGCAAAAAACCATTTAATGGTCAACCAAAATAACCAACTATTATCCATCATTTTTGATATATACTGAATCTTACAGCATCAGCCTTTTTAGTCCAAGTTTTTCTTAGGTTATAACGTGGACCACGGTATATAACTCTTAGACCACCAATAGGTGCTAACCACTCACGTACTTGATCTAAGTGTTTGATTGGAATGTTATTCCATATACTAACCGCTTGTTTTGGATCTGTTTGATATGGCTCGAGCATTTTGTGTGCAGTTCTACTCAGCGCCGCAAATCTTATCAGTGCGTTCATATCGTTACCTGTATTTTTATTATTCATACAAGTATTATATGATATTTTGAATTAAAAGTCAACCAAAATAACCATTTATGTTAGGTTATTTTAGCACTTCCAGATGTATATTTTATCCTGCTTTTTCTTGCCTGTTTGTTGCCCTAACTGTTGCTTTAAGTCTTCGTCATCATCACAGGGTTCGAGTCCGTGTTCAACAGCATCATCATACATCTTAGGTGATATGTTGAAACAGACGTGTCCACCCTTTTTAATGTTATCCACAGACTTCTGCCATAATGGAATAAAGAAGTCTTTGTAAAATGCTTTGTCACTTGACCACTTGTCCATATGCTCATATATCTCTAAGTTAACATACGGAGGTGATGTTAACACAAAGTCATAGTCTATTTTGCTGAAGTCTACATCTAAAGCACTAGACCATATCATTTTCAAGTTGGTATTATTTTCTTTTTCAAACAAGGGATTGTTAAATTCGTTATAGCTTGTGAGATATTCAGTCATCTTGTCATATGCTGGTTTCATATTGGTGTTAGTATCAATGCCTGTATAGTCAATACCCAATGCCCAAGCACCAAGCATACGTCCACCCCATCCTGCTGTTGGATCTAACACGCTTTTAGCATTATACTTTTTATACAGATACTTGGCTGTGGTACTCTTAAACATTACGATACTGCCGAGATTAATCCTAAAGCATTCAAACACATTGCCAGCGGCAGTACGACCACCTCTGTTACGCTTACGGGCACTGTCAATCAGTTTATCCCATTCTGCTTTATCGTTGTATATTTCGTAAATAGTTCGACCACCCTCACGTTTACAGTTTAGTAAGTTTTTAAACTGAAAGTGATATAAGAAGGGATTGCCATAGAAAGTGTTTGTGTTCTCATCGGCATCAAAGTCTATCAAGTTTATAAGGTCTTTGTTTAGCTCATCAATACTGATCAGCTTGTGGTTCTCTACATCTGATATTGTAACTTGATCTAAATTTTCGTTAACAGGTTTGATCATATAACTTAATTATATAGTCAATGTTTTTGTGTGTCAAGAAGTTTTTATACTAGCTTTTGCCAGCCAATATGTTCAGGATTTTTTAAACTTTGTATTCTAACTGTTGGATTCTCTTCAAACATACCGTTGGCATAACGGATGTATATTAAGATTGCGGCATTTTCTTTACTGCCAGGGAGGCCTATTTCAGCGAGATATTTTTGACTTGTACCATCAGGCTGACCATACTTTAAACTTTTAATCTGTATGTCACCTAGGTCTTTAACACTTGGTACAAAATACAAGCTCTTAGGAGTAGCGTAGAAGTATGACTGATCTTCAAATGCCAGAGTTGATGCCAGTTTAGTTCTATCTTGTAGTGAGTTTTCAATTACTCTTTCAAAAGTTTTAGCGATACCTAAGTATAATGCTTCAGCATACTGTTTTTTAGTACTCCAGTTAGCTTGGAACCAGTCGCCAAACACACGTTGCCATTTCTCATTTTTTCCTACTGAGTCTAGTAGTTGTTCTTGAGTTAGCTCTACAGTTTTCTTACCTTCACAACGATACTTGTCTTCTTGTGATAGATATGTGATAGCATACTTGTCATTTAAAGGTGTGATACGTTTGTCTGGATCTTGTTTAGCGAGAGCCATAACATCAGTAAAGATAGCTGTCTTCATTTTGTTGTAGTTTTCTGGAGCGTGAAACTTGAACACATCAATACCGTACTCGCCTTCAATACCTAATGCTTTTGGTGTTAAGTTTCTAAGTGTAATACCGCCACTGGCTTTAACACTGACACCTTGGCATTCATTACCAACAAACTCTACATCAGCAACAGGACCAGCATTGGCTCCAGCTACCCAGCCAAACTTCTTAGGCATAGTTGCTAACTTATCTTGTATGTATGGTAGATATTTTATTCCAACTTGTCTCCAAGCTTCAAAGAACTTGTCGTTGTATTCAGGAACTACAAATCTTTCAATACCTTTGACAACAGATTCTGGGTTGGCTAGCTTTGTTAAATCAAAACTTCCTGCTACATCTGTGGGGTCAAATTCTTTTGCGCCAGCGAAAACGTGTAGTAACGCTACCTCACTGTTGTAACGTACTCCTGAACTTTTACCACCTTCTGTGATTGTGTTAAACTCTGTGTATCTCATAGCACTATTTATCTTTATCCAACCAAGTGCCTTGCAACTCCAAAGCCGTAGACTAAAAACATTGCCACATTGATTAGTAGCAGACTATTTTCTTTCCACATCCAAGCTACCCATGACCAGCCTACACCAGCAAGACAGCCTAACCACACGTTAAGTGGGTACCAATCCATGGCCGCACAGAAAGCACAACCTATTGCCATCCAGGTTGATATCCATTTAGCCCACCATATTGCTTTTGTTTGAATGTGTGTCATGCTGATTTTAATTTACTTTGTAGTGCTTGATCTATTTGTTGTTGGTCAAGGGCAAACATCAATGCTGACGCCTTATCATCAAATTCACTAATAAATTGATCATTATAATAAACAGCGTAGGTTGTGAGATTATCAACCTTTCTTACTTCGGCTCCAGTGATGAAAATCTTCATTTTTGCTCCCTTGGTGGTTGATATAAATGTACTTATCTAATTACTTTATTCTAACAGCTAACGGACTATACTTGTTGTTAATATAGTCAATCGCTTCTTGCTCAGTATTACAATTAACTGTTTCTGTGTTCCATACATTGTATACTTGAACACAACAGTTTGTTTTTATCTTACGTTCAATCTTATATTCAACAACAATCATTGATATACTATTACGTTGCGGATTGTTTTATTAATATAGGTTTTTACAATGTACTCTTCTGCTAATGTATGATCATTCTTTTTACTTGCTAATATATAATCTACAATTTTAAAATATCTACAAAATGCGTTGGCAAAATCTTCGCCACTGAGACCAATCATTGTAAATTCTTTTTTAAACTGTTTGTATTGCTTAGAACTAATATGAACACTATGACGTTCTAATCCGTTTAATAATTGTTTAATCATCTTGTCTCTCAATATCTTCTTCATCACACTTATTACCGTATTGTATTTCAACTATGCGTAACGGTTTAGTTGTTTGATTGATTAACTGATGCCATTGTTTAGGATATATTGTATTCTGATGATGCGGTTGTAACACTGTTACTCCCTCTTGACCTAAGCGTTTTAAACTAGCAATGCCTTCACTTACAATCCAAAACTCTGCTCGATACTGATGTCTTTGCATTGACAGTTTCTTACCAGGATCCACAGTGAGTTCTTTTACTTTCATACCTGGTACTTCATGTAGCACACGATAGTAACCCCACTGGCGTTTGTTCTTAGGTGCTTTCCATTCTTGAAGAATCCATGATGATGAATTCATTTTAAAGTCGCCGCCTACGCCAAATTCAAACTCTACTGAATCGTCATCCTTAAATGCTTCTTGCTCTGGTATGTTATGTATTGTTCTGTCACCACCATTACTAAAAATAATCTTAGCATTAGGATACAGTTTTCTAGCATTATGTATGGCCTGAATAGCTGACCCATCACTGTCGTCAAACAACACAGTGTGATCAACACATTTCAATGCTTTAACAATAGCTTGACGTTCAGTCGCAGGCATAAAAGGATACCCTTTTTTACGTGTTAGCCATTGATCTGAGTTTATACCTACAATTAGTATAGCACCTAGTTTACTTGCTTCTTCTAAGTATGCAATGTGACCTGAGTGTATAGGATCAAAACCGCCTGTTGCTACTACAACGTTATTGTTCAATGTTATTTCTAGCCTTAATTGTTTCTCGTAGTTCTCTTTCTGTTGGATCATCAACAATCATGTCTGCCGCGTCAGGGAACATATGCAAGTACTCATTTAAAATATAACTTCCGTAGTTGGGATAACGCAGTTTGAATTTTTCTTTAATTTCTGCTAGGTCTTTTCCTTGACATACAAATTCATCGTCTTTATTATTGTAACAATAGTAAGTTGAGTTAACTTTGTTAACTTTTAGTGGTATTGTAAATTTTTTATACATTTCTAGTGCTTTATCAACATACTGATCGAGCATCTTTTCTTGTTCTTGTCGATAAACAGTTACAAAGTAAAGACCAATTGCCATACCTAAAATTATCAAAAGTAAGTATTCCATAGTGTTTCTCCTAGTAGTGTAATTACTTATAAGCAATTATACAAGAAATTGAATTAAAAGTCAACTAGGCCTGTCTAGTCAAGTAAGTTACTCTTGTCTGCGAGGGTGAAAAATATTTGTCAACAACCGCCTGGGCAGTTTTAATATCAAACTGTTTACAGCTAAAAATATCAATATAACAATCACCATTTTGATCTACGAAATGTCCTGTGATTGAAGATGTTTCGATCAATTGTACAAGACTATACCCAGCTTTGTCTGGATCGTGAGTAGCAAAATGCTCAATGATTGGGTCACCATAAGCGACCATATCAATCTTAGCTACAAGTTCTTGAACAAAAAGTTTAATATTTTCTTTAGATTTTATTTTCTCTAGGTCACTGCCTTTACAATCTAAAATTAAATGATATCCCCAATACGCTGACATTCTTAACTCCTTAAACAATTACTTATAATAAAAAAGCACCCCTAAGGATGCTTTTTTGAACTACTTGAATGCTTATTAGGATTAAGCAAAGATTTTAGAACGTGAACCTGATACATCTCTTGCTACCACTTTATACGCTGTGTTGCCTGATGTGTTTGTAGTTGTTTTAACTACTAGACCTGCTGATCTTAGTTCAGACATTCTAGCTGGTAGTTGTTGGATACCGTAGTTTGCTATAGCTTGTGCCGTTGATAATGTACGACCTGTACCACGTAGGTATGTTTCTAAGAATGCTTTTTGATTCTTAACTTTGTTTAAGTTTGTTACTACTTTTTTAGTTCTAGCCATTGTTTATTGCTCCATTTAACGTTATTAATATGATTATCATATTGACATTAACTATCAACATAAAAAACATTATATAGGTATTAGAATTAAAAGTCAACTACTTTTAAGAGTTTTGGTAGAATAACCAGCCTTGGTCTGTGATTGTATGTTTCCATTGATAAAAAGGATACTTTGTATTAAAATACCAATCACCATCATGCATATAACCCCACCAATCTTTGATTTCAAAGTCGTCGATCACAGTCTGTTGATACCCATTTTCTATTTTAATAGTAACAGGTTCTAACAACGGGTGTTCATATGTTTCACCGTTAACAGAAATCGTTAAAGATTGTTTAGTAGCCAGCAGTTCTGAGATAGTCGTCATATTCTGGTAAGTAGTCCGTGATTTTGTTGCCTCTGGATTGTTCTAACTTCTTAAGAAAGTCAATCATTTTGCCAGTTTCGTTAATTACTGGTTCATTTTTGAGGTAGTTAATGTAACTTTGTGCGTCTTGTACTATTTGTTGTTGAGCAAATGCTTGATGTCTAGTGTTTATGATCTTATTGTCGCTATCAGCTATTTGTTTTGAGTCAACCCATTGTTCTAATTGTTTGATTATTGGCTCTCTTAATTCTGTTGGCAATACGTTAGGTGCTAAGAAACTAGGATTAGTCATAAAGTTACAGCTTTCAACAGAAATCTCATTATCATAGGCATATTCATAAACAGTCAGTAACTTTGATATTGTCAGACAGCTGGGTGTCATACGAAATTGTAATAACCAATTGTTTTGTCTTCCAACATCTACCCATTGTTGGGTAATTTTAACAACATCGTCCATCTTACTTGGATATCTAACATAATCATTGACTGAATCAAAACATTCAACACTCATTCCTAAGTTAACTTCTTTGAACTCACACAGCATATCAATAATTTCTTGATTCCATACTGTGAGATTTGTTGTCAATCCTATTGACACCGTTTTACTAATACCATTATCAATCAAAGCTTGTAGTATTGTTTTAAAGGCAGGAGTAATTACAGTTTCGCCACCTAAGAAATGTATATACGCTAAGTGTTTAGTTTTCTTTAAGGTGTCAACAAAGCGATCTATCAGCTCAGGCGATTCTGTCCAAGGCTTGTCGGGTATCTTATCAATGAATCCAATCTTTTTGAATTCAGCGGCTAGCTTAGAACTCCATTGAGGTCCACAATATATACAAGCACCGTTACAATGGTTACCTAAATCAACTTGCCAGTCAATTGGTAAATAGTTGGTTAGTCCGTGATTGTCACTGCTGTATGCTAATTCATTCCTAATAGGACTTGACTGTAGAGTTTTTTCAAAGCGATCAACAGTTACTCCGACTTTCAATAGCTGTCTTTGTCTACCACTGACTTTGTCGTGCTTGTCAACAGCATAACACTGATGACATTTTTCAACAGCCTTGCCATCTAGAAAGTCTTGACGTATTGATGCCATAGTCTTTTGGAAATATTCTGTTGGATCTATGTTACGAATATTATTTTCTGGATACTGATCTTGATCTAATTCAGTAGCCCAACGGCAGTAGTCTAACTGCCCGTTAGCTGAAAGTTTGGCGTGGAACCACGGGCTACTACAAAACGTATCCTTTAGACTCATTATCTATTTTCAATAACCTTGTCTGCTAGACCATATGCTACTGCTTCGTCGGCTGATAAGAATGTATCGTGCTTCATAGCTTCATACAGTTCATCGTATGTTTTACCTGCTGTATTGTGTCTAACATACAGTTCAGTTAATCGAGTATTGATTCGTTTGCTTTCTTCAAAGCTACGTCTAGCATCCTCAAACTCTAGTTCCTGTACGTGTACACTTCCTGATGTTCCTGGAGTACCTGATGATACTCTGTGTATCATTGTTCTAGCTTCGGGTAACACTAATCGTTTATCTTTGGCACCTGCTTGTGCTAAGAATGAACCCATTGAACAAGCTTGACCTAACACAATAGTTGATACATCTGGGTTGATATACTGCATTGTATCGTAAATTGATAAACCAGCTGTCACTGATCCACCTGGTGAGTTAATGTAGAATAGGATATCAGCTTCTGGATCCTCAGCTTCTAAGAATAACATCTGTGCTACGATGGCACTGGCAGACTCTTGTCTAACTTCAGTGTCTAACATAATGATACGGTCTTTCAACAGTCTTGAGTAGATGTCATAACTACGTTCACCTTGTGGTGTTTTTTCAACTACTATTGGTACTAAATGTGGCATGTTTTATCCTTATTCAAATGTTACACTAGTAACCCTTGGGTTTTGTTCTAGCTTAGTTAATAAATCTTCTGGAGCATCTTCTAAATCTGCTAAAGGTAAACCGCCTCTGACTAATCTGTAGTCGCCCCATTCATATCCACGACTTTCAAAAAACTCCTGATTGTCTTGATAATATTGCTTTATTTTAGCATTAAGTTCAGTAATAAGCAAACTATCGTCTTGCCAAAACTTAACATTAAAGTCTGCTGAGTAATAGTTCCAAGGTTTGAATGCGTCATCACCAATATATTGATCGTTATCTAAGGTCAAGTCTTCTAAAGTTTTGCCTATCTCAACATAGTTAAGATATACAGTCCCCCATTCAGTTAACGGTTCAAATAAACTGTAGTCATCTTTAGTTAGTGTTTCTGTTTTAGGTAATCCATAGTAGGTTACTACATGTCTTGGCTTTGCTCCTCGAGCAACACTTTCGCATCTATGTACTAGAACATTTAAATTTGCCAGAGCAGTCCTTACAGTGTCAGGTGCTTGATTCCAAAAGTCATGCGTTTGTGTTTGGAGCATACCGTGATAACGTTCAAATATATTATGTAGATAATTTAGTGTGTCTTGGTCTGTGACATCAGTTAACTTTCTATTAATAATAGGGTCATAATCGTTAATAACATCAATACATTGGTTAATCCATTCTATACTTTGTGCTTGTTGTTTTTCAATACTTCCAACCCCATAGAACCGTTCTGGGTCATCAATTGGATATTGTTCTTGTGCTTTTAACACACGCTCTACCCAACGTGGTACAAAAGCATTGTTGCGGAGACGATACTTTAATGTAAACGTATTATTGTATTCAATCAGTAAGTATTTCATTAACTATGTTGTCTATGTTGTTTTCTTCTACATATTTGTAAAAGCGTTCTCTATTATATATCAGCTTGGGCATTAGGCTTACAAACTTTGCTTGTAACCAATTACGATCTTGTTGGCACAACACAGTTAAGAAGTCAACAAGATTGTCTTGTGTTACTGTGTCATAGATATCCTTAAAGTCTTCCTCGTATGTTTTGAAACCTCTATCGTGTAACCATTTGATACCCATATCCTCTGCGTATACAAAGAATGGGCGTAGCCCTACGATAGGTTTATATATCTTTTCTGAAACAAAGTGTACCTTGTTGATATCAAACCAGGTTTCAGTTACAACGTTTAAAAAACTTGAACACCATAGATCAGTTCTACCTAGACTTAATATATCATTAGGATTCTTAAAACCTTCCGCAGGTGCTTGACTATCAGGTATACTAATATCTTGTTCTAACATTTTGAGATTGTCCATTGATACTATACCAAAGTCAACTATTTCTCTGTCAACTAAACTGTTATAAAGTTCTAATCTATGTGCGTGTGGTTTACGATTGTATGATATATAAGGAGTTTGGATAGCCTGGTGATCTAACAGTTTTTCATCTTGAGGTAATTCAAATTTGTCTCTAACCACGTGAGCCCAAAAGTCTACAAAGTAAGGACTATCATAATACCCAAGTTCATATATTGGTCTATTTAATAGTTCTTGATTGACAACACTTGCGTTCAGAAACGAAACAACAACAACTTTGTCAGGCTGAACTTCATTTATACGTTTCATAACGTGTTTGTGGAATTCATCGGTATACATAGTGCTATCAATGATTAATGAATTACGAGGACTTAGGTTTTTTAGTAATACCTGGACATATAGATTTATTGGATACCCTTCATCATCCCATCCATTGTATAATGTTTCAGATGTTTGAATCTCATTTATGTTGGTAATGCGGCCAATGTCTTGTCTAACTTCAGTGATAAAATATTGTTGATTCTGTTTAGCTATTTGGTTAGCTTGATCTCTAACAGCGTTCCACTGATCAGTACTTGTGTTACTAATCTTTTCAATCACAGCTTTCATTCTTTCCCATCGTTCTACTCCCTCATATTGGTCATATGATTCGTCCCAACACGATGCCCATGTTTTAAATCCTTGATTTTGAAGATTCTTTAAATAATTTTTTGGGCCATACACCAACATTGGTTTGCCTCCTGCTATAGGACGAGTAGTTTTCTCTGTTGCGAAATACGTATCACCTCGGACAAAAGTTTCACATACTATCTCAACGTCAAAGCCATTATACCAGTTTAACATATTGAGTTGGACTTCAAGATAGTTTGAATTAGGAACGTCTAAATCAATGCTACGATATTGATCTTTTACTCGGTAATGATCAATGCTAGGTATATTAAAATTATTAACCCAGGACTCAAAACTATGAATGTTGTCTACCCATTGTTCTATATCTGATCTTTGTTCATAGTTGATATGATCTTCGTGTAGTGAGCTTAAAAACACGTTTGATCGACGTGATAACCAGTATAATATTGCTAGTCTATCTAAGTTTTTACGGCCAATGAAGCACCCTAGTCTATGATGATTTTGAGCAAGTTCCTTAACCTTGTAGTTAGTATACACCTGATACACTGCTTTAAACCAATAATTAAATTTGCCTGGCAATGGCCTACGTTGTACAGGAAGTTCTTCATAAAGGTTAGGTGTATTTACTTTAATACGAGATAGATCTATATCAGTTTCTTCTAACAGTTTGATTAATCCACATTGGCGTAAACTTGGACCTTCACCTTGGGTATCAAGAAGAATTTTTTCTTGTAACGGAGTATCTCTTAATACAACGATTAACTCTTCTCTGTTTAACAGCTCGTCATTGAATATCTCTAATTTAAATGTTATCATAACAAATATACTTAGTCAACAAAGAATAACACAATGAGATAAAAGAAACCCCTTCGAAAAGGGGCATCTAATGAGTAGGCGCCTACTCAGGTGTAGACAGTTTATTCTTCTACATAAGGCGTAGTTGTTACAACACCCGCTTCAACAAAGTTAACATCTTCTGCGATTGGAGTTCCGGCCAATGTGTCTAATCCTCTATCTGCATCAATCTCTCTGTCTAGTTCTTTAAACGCTTTTTCTTTATCGCCTTTGAACTGTTTAATCAACTCTTCAGTCTGAGCAATAGTTCTTAGAGTATTTTCTTCAATTGGATACTCTGCTAAGATATAGACACGATACATGTTACCTTCACGCATGATTTCGCTTTCTTTCTGAATGTAACCAGCAATGTTAGCTTCTGTTACAACTTTCTTAACAATAAACTCGTTGTCTTCAATTGCTATTGGGGTATTACCAGCACCAACTTCTCTGATATACTGTTTAACACGAGAGCTTACTTTAGCGTTAATTTTGTTAGCTAGTTGTTTTTCAACGTCAAGTATTGCTTTGTCTTTAGCTAACATTAACATTGAACTCTTACCTGTACCAGCAACATATAATACTTGATTATTGTCATCTGCTTGAGGTACTTCAACATACCATGATGGTAAGTCATCTACAACATTCTGAACATGTTGCTCTTGAGGCGTTTGTGGAGCACTGGCACACCCAACCAGTCCTGCGATCACTCCAATACCAACAATGTTTCTAATATTCATAATATACACCTTCCTTAGTTTTTTTAAAATACAACTCTATTATACTACCAAAATTAAAATTTGTCAACCACAACATAGTTGTTATCTGACACTTGACAAGCAATACCGTTTGCTTGATGTAGTTCACCTCTCCATTCAATGTCATTGAACCATATACATTGGGTTCCTTGATATTGAAATTCTCCTGTATACTTCTTATCTCTTTTAAACTGTTGTTTCTCAGCAACTTCACCTACTTGTGGGCTAAACAGTTTTGTGTTACTTTCGTCACAGTTTAGTTCACTAGTGGATTCAACTTTAACTTTACCTATTTTAGTTGCCACTGTTTGGATAGCGTTAGCTCTTGCTATTTCACAACTTTGTAGCATATCAACATCTGCTCTTAGTTGAGCTTGTTCCTTTGCTGTTACAGTTTCGCCATTGTAGTTAACAGACACTGTGGCTTGACAAGCAGTGGTACGACCGCTATTAGTTATAAAATCAAACTTGGTATTCTGATTAAAATCAATATCTTCAAGATTTGTTTCAGTCTTAACATTACTTTTAACATTACATTCTGCCCAGGCAGTAGTGCTACTTAATAACACTGCGATGCTAATACATGTAAGTGTTGATTTATTAACCATTCATACCTCCCTGTAGATTGTTTTTGCAGTTTATCAAACTTATCACCATCAGTTACTGCCATCCAAGGTGTAAGTTTTAATTGTAATCTTAATAGCTGTCTATCACTTTCTGTTGTTCTCATTGAATTAAGAAACTCTATCTGTTGTTGTTTCTGATTACAGTCAAGTTGGTAATGATTTAAATCGTCCCAATTCATTACTTCGTTAGCTGTTGCTGGAACCACATACGTAACGATACTCCCAAAGACGATGCTTGTAATAACGTTCTTGAGTTTCATTATACGCTCCTTCAATTCTGTCAGTTAAAAAGTTGTTCAATGCTGAATAATTAGCACAATCGTTTGGCATCATTGCTACTGAATCAGGTTGAGGCCCTTGTAAAGCACAGCCTGTTGATACTACTACTGCTACTGCTACTATAATTAATTTATTCATAATATTATTATACTACCAAAATAATTAAAAGTCAACAATTTATTCGTTGGGCCATTGATCTAACCACTCTTGAGGCATCTCTATTGGCGTATTAGGTCGTTTCCTAGTGACCATTTGGCATTTCCAGTTAGTGGAATCGTTGTTTTCAATGGCTTCTTTTGCTAGCCATTTTCTATACTTTCTTTCATCAACCTGATTGTCGTACCATTCTGTGTATGTTTCACCTTTGCCTTCAACGTTACCAGTTGATATTAAATTATTAAGATAACGCACTCCATCACCACGTTGATCTGGCCCTACCCACTCTTCAGCACTTCCACTGTCTTTAGTATCTCCAACTTCATTGATCTTAAATGTAATCCCAGCAATTTCAGTTGGTTCAGGTTTTGGTCTATGATACCATTGTGCTTTAGTTGGTAGTTCAGATTCTGTTAATTTAATGCTTTTATATGGTGCTTCATCAGAGTCGAAGAAGTCAGCAAACTCAATACCACCAAACCATTTTTCTCCGCTGTCATCATAGTAACACGCTCTTTCCTGAGTCTCTATATATTCTACAGGCTTGTTTTGTTTAGTCGCACATCCGGTAACCAACACGGCAATCACAACTATAGTTAATTTATTCATGTAATTATTATACTATTTTTAGAATTTATAGTCAACCTCAAAATAATGCTAATCTTTTTGGTTGATCAGCAACTTGAGAATTTTTAAGATTTTCAAATATTTCTGGTAGGGTTGGGATTAATTTAACTTTAACTGGAGTATAGTGTACACTTTGCCAGTTTGTCAAACTGACAGCAGTACCTGAATCTTTGGTCTGTCTGTCGGGTGCTTTACGGATGTCTTCAGCATAGGCTGTGCCTATCATTAATAACGTAATAAAAATCATTCTCATAATAAGTCTGTCTCCTTTGCTCTATCAGCAATTGCGAAACTAGCTATGTTCTTGCCTTTGCTCTCGCACATAATATCTGAGTGTGATAAGAAGCGTAAAGCCCAATCATTTGCTAGTTGGTTAGGGTAAAAATCACTGTGAGCTCGCAATTTCTGTTTCTTGTGTCCGCTCTCAAGTAATAAGTTTAAGTTAGGTAGTTCACTGTGATCAAAGCCTTCGGGCAACCATTCGTCTCTGCTGTAACTGTAATGTATAACAGGACGTACACCACGCCACGACTCTAATAGCTTTTTGTATCTGTCATCTGTAGGTTCGATGTATTCACCTGTCTTAATGTAATGATGGTGTATGTCTAACACTAGAGCACAATGATCTACTAGTTCTAAACTAGCATCTAATCCCCAGGATATCTCATCATTTTCTATTGTCAGTGTGTTACGTGCTTCAGGACTTAGACGTTTGAGTGCTTTTTTAATGCCATCTGGACCTTGCTTGCCTGATATGTGTACGTTACATTTAAAGTCTTGGAATGTCTTACCATAGCCCATCCAACGGATCATATCATTATGATACTCGAATTCTTCAATGCTACGTTCGACAATGCCTGGATTAGCACTTGCCAAAACTGTGAACTGCCCTGGATGAAAAGAAAGACGGACACCGCGGCTACGAGCAAGCTCACCCACCTCACCAAACGCCCGTTCTGCGTAAGCAACAACGTCACTGCGGCGCCAAAAGTAACTCCACTCATGCTGAGTATAAACAGGTAAAATGTCGCTTGATAATCTAACCATTCTGAGATGTTCATCTAATGCTCCTATGCGTTCAACAAGTTTACGGGATGATTCTATGTTATGGACCATGAGGTCCCATAGTCTTTGTTCTGCTACTTCTTTAGTTTGATTGTTTAGCCAACGCACTGTTGTTGAGCGTGTGTTGTACTGTTTGGCATCGTCTTTGGGTTTGATGCCATCTACCTGATCTTCACGATCAATCCACTTACAAGCAAAGCCTATACGTTTTATCTCATCCATACAAGCATTATAGCAAAAATGGATTTATTGGTCAACCTTAATGTTGATGTACGCTATACGTCATATGCTGTCATATCGTCTGGGTAATCACGATATAATGCGTGCTGTATTGTTTCTACATCTACGAATTGATTAAAGCTTTTATGTTTAGCTTCTAGGTCGCCTTTAAGTGGAGCAACTCTTAGATGTGCTTGATCCAGCTGTTCCATATTTTTAATTCCATCATATGTGCCATTCAGGAATGTCCATTGAACGAAAGCCTAGTTTCATACGCATGATACGATAGCGTTCCATCTTACCTTCATCAATTAATTGTTGCATAAAAGCTGACATATTGTCAATCCATTTCTGATCGTCTATATCTCCTGCTTTGTCTGCCCATACGTTATAAATGTCCATACTATCTCCTAACTAAAATAATCTTCACAATCACCTTCTCTCACAGTATCTAAGGTACAACAATGTACTGATCCATCAAAGAAGAACCTATGTCTTATGTCACAGAGAATAGGATTAATGCCATTGGCCTCACAATACTTAAACACTGCCTCGTCATAACATCCAAATATCACATTCTCTTCATTGACCACTAAGCAGTTTACATCAAACACTGATTCGTGGACTTCGCCAACCCATTCTCCTAGATATGTGTCAACATACTTCTTAAATTTAGGAGCATTATCAACTCCAGGCACCCACCAACTAAATCCAGGATGTAGTTCTGCTCTAAAGTCGTTAAATCTTTCTAGGCTAGGATTTTCTACTCTATGTAGTTTCCAATTTGGAAAATCATCCTTATAAGCGACACCTGCGTCCCAGAAACTTGTTAATATAACTCCTGGCTTTAATACAGTAAACACACAGTCGCTGTGTCCATCTGTGACCATGTCATGGAATCTGTAGTCAGGTCTTGTTAATATGTTATCCTGTAACCATTGAGTTTGAGTCTTATTCAGAAAGTCACTTTGATCAAACCATATATCCTTGCCCATTTTAAAGATACAACTGGCATTAGCACCGTCAATTGGAGGTATGGATTGTCCTATGTACTCATCAACTATATCCTCAGGGTAAGTTTCCTTAAGCCATTTCCATAATCTTCCCCAAGTGTCCCAATTATTCATACGTACCATCTTACCGTTTAGAACCTGTTGTCTATCTCTAGGAGTCAATGGAGGTGTCATAGTAGGGTTACGAGCGAACTCCTCTTTTGTTGGGATTCCTGGACGGTAGCATTTAACACCCAAGTCTTCTAATGTCTTAATTAAGTGCTGGAAGTCTTCTTCAATTTCACCAAAGATCTTTTGTAAGTTTTGTCTAACTTCCTGATCTTCTATAAAGTCAAAGTATTCTGGTGGATAGCCCTGCCCGACAATTACTTCTTTTAGTTGTTGAAATTCTGCGTGACTGTTAAATTTACTCATAGTGTTCCTAATAATTCAAATCCATCAAACTTGCTCTTATACTTGTGTGCTTCACCTAGATAGTAATACCGGTAACCTTGACTTTTATAGTAAGCACATTCTGTTTGTAAACTTTTAATACCCAGTGACAATTTAGGGTTAGCGTAATCCCAAGCGAATTGAACTGCGTATGCTACATCTTCATTATACCTGGTTACTAGACTCCACGCAACCATTTTGGTATCGTCATAATACCCAATAACGTCATTGTGATCCCATAAGAACTCGTTGTCCCACATAGGTTCTACACTTAAGAACTTTTTATATTCACAATATTTTTTAAAGATTGATTGAAGTTCGTCAATGTCTGGGTCCGTGATTATTTTATAGTTATCTACTTCGGTGTAGTTAGTGTCTGCTAGACGTATCCTAGCATAGTATAGATTTTGATCGTTAGGTGAAAGCATATCACTATTTATATCGCCAAGTTACTACGTTGTCTACTTCGTCTTCGCTCCAATGTTTGTAATACCCTTTGGCTTTTAACTTTTCACTGGCTTTGTTAAGTAGACTAAGCTTTTGTATAATTAATAGACTTGCTTGATCAAAGTTCATACGAACACCGTTGACTGTGTCTAAGAGATCTGGATGATCTTCTAACACAACAATGTCTTGTTTCATTAAGGTGTTGTTTAACTCTTGTGTGATCTGTTCAAACTCACTACCTGTGTACTGTTCCACAGGATAGTAAAATATCCAAACTTCTTTGCTGTCTAAGTCTATAGTTTCAAAGTCTGTTAAGGCGTTCTTGCCTTTAACTATTTCAATTTGATTGTTTTGTCTTGCGGCTCTAGCGTAAGGGCAAGGCGCCCAATTGCCTAACTTAGGATTAGGTTGCTCTACAAAATCTTTTATCCACTCAATTAGTTTTTGTTTAATATCCATTACAAGTTAGATACTAACTCTAATGTGTTTTTGATGTTGTCGTATGAGAAGTTTTCTAATTTAGAAAAGTTTTGTGAGTGTTCTTGTGGTAAGTCAATGAATACAAACTGTGTATTTGGAAATCCTTTGATAATATTTGCAACTGCTGAAAGGTAACGCTTGTGTTCATATATTTCTAACTTGTCTGTTAACTGTGTGTTAAAACTTAGATCAAATCCTAAAGCTATAACGAGATCATATCGTGCTCCAGCTAGTGCCATGGCCACAAGATCATCTCTATCTTTAAGATCGTTTTCAATACCTATTTTATGTAAGCTAAGTGCTTCAGGTCGATCAAGCGGAACAAAATTATCTTGGTGTGTCCATAAGTTTGTTTCAAAGTTAAATTGTCTTTTTACTAATGTATTAACGTCTTTAAAATCTTCAACTACACAATTATCAGTTTGGCACCGTCTATGCGTTTCCCAACTGCCCCATATAGTAGCTAGTTCTTTCATTTGGTCTACTGTTATATCATCGCTTGGTTGATAATTTTTTTGTACTAACCAACAATACTCCATTAGTCAATTACTCGCCACTTAAACTTGCCTAAACACTGCCAGCCTACACAGTTAGATGATGTTGGATTCATATTAAACACTATGTCACCTTTTTGTCCGCTATATCCTGGTACTTCATTGCCCCAACTGATATTGTTTCGGCCTATCATTAATTCGTTGATTTTAGTTTTTCCTTCATCATCAATGGTAATAGCTGTGGTAGAGGATCCAATTTCTAAAGTTCCTTTACGACCAAGCCCAATATATCCAGTATCCTGTTTCTTCTTACCTAGAGTAATTTGTACTTCATTATCCCATATATCTAATGCCATGCCAGGACTTTCTGTGTTAATTCCTAGCTTACCTCGACTAACTGTAACTGTTTCGTTCAATGAGGTTGCTCCTATAACTGACAATTCTTGTAATGCTCCTACTCTTTCTAAGTTACTATGGATAATTGTGTTCCCTAACTCCGTATTGCTTATTAAATCAACACCATTAGAATGGATTTTGTTAACGTCTACTCCTTTTTCAGTAACTGTACTTAATACTGACTCCGTGATAGTTGATGTCAACTCAGATTCAACAGCTTTTATTGTTTTTTTCTCAATAACTTCACTCAACTCTGACCAACTGCTGTTGTCTGTGTTGACTCTCCCTTTAACAATCAGGTTGTTTACTACAGCATCTTCCATTACATTCAATGACTTAGTAACAAACTCGTGTTCGTTGACCACAGTGCCTTCCATTAAAGTTAGTTGAACTTGTGTTGTTTTTCGATCAATAGCAGATAATCTTGTATCAAAAATTTGGTCAATCCTGTTATTAATTTTATCTGTAACATCAATGGTACCAACAAAACGATCTAATTTGCTAGAAACGTGTTGGTTAACTACACTCTGTATCTTATCTAGGAAAGCATGGTCACTAAACTTTCTCTCTATTTGTTCTTCACTGGTTTTTGTTACTATTTCTGAGATCTTACTGTTAATTGAATTAATTAGTTTTTTATCATCAACTATAGAACTAAATTCTTTAACCTTTCCTGTTTCAAACATTCTTTCTACTGATCGTTCAACAGCATCTATTAACTGCGGAGCCCACTCACTACTATTAAACTTTGCATTAACACGATCTTGAGCATACCTAACAACTGCTTGTTCGATAACTTCTTTCCAGGTGTCGTTATCAGCCATTATGGTTTTTAGTTCTAGTTCTACCTTTTTAGCAATTTCTGTTTCAACTAATTTAACTATCTCAAATTGATCAAGCATTGTCTTCTCTCCATAAATCTAATGTACAGCAGTGAAAGCCACCACCTAGTGTTCTTGAATGTGTTAGCTTCTGTGGTATTACTGTGAAGTTACGTTTTTCTAACTTTCGAATTATTTTGTGTTGATCTCTATCTACCATCACTGTTTTTCGATCAATCGAAAACATGTTTAAAGCCATCCATTTGCTAGCATACGGATATTTATAAAACCCATTGGGTTGAATATGATTTTCTGTAATCCATAATATATCATAATCATGAAACAGCTTTGGAAGTTTATCAGCTGTAATTCTATTAGCATTTAAGGCCACAGTGCTTTCATTTAACATTGTGATAGTGCTGTCTATATGTACACCACTATATATGTTATCTAGCACATGTACCTTTTTGTCTGGAAACTGCTTTTGTAGCCATTTAGCACCTTGCTTATTACCTGAGTCGCTGACAAGATATAATAAATCATCATTGTGTCTTAATACATTAGCGGCATCAAATACAACTTCTGGATCATCTATAGTAACAAAGTTTTCATCTGGCAAGTAACTGTATGTTTCTCGTTCTACCTGTCTACAAGGAAAACGCATATTACAATCAATGATCTTATCATCAATCACTAACAGTCTATCTCTTGGACAGTAACCATACATACCATCAATTGCTTGATAATCCATTGGACTAGGTCTATGTACTTCAACACCTTGTTGAACAAGTACATTACATATGCTCTCTAATTCTTGTTCAGTGTGTTCAATTATTGACGGTTCAACAGGTCCACTAGGAACAGGAGTATATTTCCATAGTGTAGTTTCTTCCATCTTACGAAACTGTTCGTCTTTACTTGGCCAGTTGGCATTTATAGCTGTACCAACTACAACTGATCTTAATTTACTATATTCGTTTGTTGTTTTAATTTTCATTTAAACTTCCTATCTATCCATTTCTTACCTACATATAATATAGCTACTACTATAACAATGGTGCCAAGTAGGACTGCTTCTGACAATAAGTCGCCTTGACTGCTGTCTATTTCAACGCCGTCTGTGCTTATTGCAATACGTTGTGTGCTTACGTCTTCGCTGGTGTTATTCTGGCTCATATACGCCTGTTATCTGCATTGTATATCTATCAGTAGGACCTAAGTTTGCGGCCATATGTTCGGTATTATAGTTCCATCCTATCCAGTTACCTGCTACCCAATCTGTTATTGGTCGTCCTTCTACTTCTAAGTAATGACCACTTTGCCAATCCTCTAAGAATACTACTATTCTCATTATACGATTGTGAGAGATATTGTGAAACTTTTTATACAAACTGTAGGTATCTGCATGAGTTGGTAATACACAACCTGGAGTCATTTTATATAGACTAGCACCAATATGACTTAGTCCTGTTTGGTGTGCTATAGGCAATACCCATTCAGGTAAGTCTTTAAAGTCTACCAAATCTCCTGTATACTTTTCAAATCGAAGCCCAGCATGTACCCAACGAGCTAATGTAAGATCGTCATTGAACGGTTTATTTTTGTAGTCTAACTGTCTGTGGAGTTGACCCCATGTTGGGTCAATTCTGCCTCGAGCCCAATTATCGCGTGTTTCCGTAATGGAGAATTTCGTAAGTGTCTGTAGATTCAAGTTTCCTCCAAGGATCAACTATAACTGATCCTGGCATAATGTTAAAGTAAAATTTCTGTTGCTCTTGTTCGCCTGTGTAGCCGTATGTAATTTGTCTATCGTGTGCCATTAATATAACTGCTTTACTGTCAACGGTGTCAACACATTCTGTTCTATCGTCTGCTAATGGGTCAATGTAAACAACTTGGTGTCCTAATTCTTTGATGTAGTGTCCAATTAAAGTTGAGTATGACCCAATACAGTATTCAACATCAGGTTTATATGCTTTACCGTGTATTACGATAGGTCCTTCCATAACATTTTGTTCATGTGCGTTCACTAGGTATTGAGCCAAGTTCTTAGCCTGTACTTCTCTAGCACTCATGATAGTGTCAAACATATCATATCCGACTTCATATTCTTGAGCTAACCAACGTAGAGCAATATTGTCCCTTGGATGGCAAGCACCAGCATCTCCCATGCCTGCTGTCATATACTTAGGTCCCATAATACGCATGTCACTTTTAGCTAGGGCATTAGTAACTACGTCAACGTTGATGTGTCCTATTTTCATAGCAAAGTCTTGTACCATGTTAGCTAGCCCAATTTTTGCAGAAATAAATGTATTGTAAAATATTTTAATTGCTTCACACTCATCCCAAGTTCCTATTTCGTAACGAGGATTGTTTTCCATCACAGTGTCGTATATGTCAATTAGTTCTTTAGCCAAAGCATTTGGGTTACCATCTTCTGTTCCGATCATAACCATTTCAGGATTGACCATGTCCCATTTAACTGAGCCCATAGCAATTAAGTATGGATTATATAAGAATTGATGTTTACTGTCTAGTCTACTGTAGAAGTGTTTACGTGTTGTTCCAGGTAGTACTGTTGATATAAGAACAACTTTCTTACTGTCTTTAGCATACTTGTTGATATTATCGATAGCATCATAAACATACTCGTGACCAAAGTCTTTGGGTTCCATGTGTGAACTTGGAACACTACCATCATATCCTGTTTGGTGTGGAGTGGGTACTGCTACAAACAACCAGTCGCTGTTATTAATTGTGTCTTCAGCTGTTCCTACAATTACAGAATCACTCGTTCTATCTTCAACATCATATCCATATACGGTATGTTTCGTTGCCATAACTTCAGCACACTCTAAACCTAATTTTCCTAAACCAATGAATCCTAATTTCATGCTGTTTCCTTTAATATACTATTATAACTATCTTATACTTAGCCTTATTTTATTATACAGTCTAGATTTATTCAAGTAAATATCAACATGCTCCAAATTGATCATATTTACGAATTTTTTTACGAGAATTTATTCAAAGATTTCATTATGATTTCTGCTCCGGGTGGAATATTTCCTAAAAACTTTGTAGAGTCTTTAAGAGTACACACTGAGGAAGGTAATAACGACTCAGTTAATGTTTATCTCCAACCTGATGAAGTTAAAAAAATAAGCACAACTCTCAAACAAAGAGCGGAGAATATATCAAAGCCAAACACATATAGACACAACAGTATCTTATTTTATGATCAGGAACCAGTAAATCAAACAGAGTTGTTACCTTTTGTTGATACGTTATCATATCCTCCTCAACATCAAGCCACCATTGTTACAAGTGAAAAAAGTCAAGATGCTAATATTTGGCCACAAAGAAAGATTAACATATTGTATTATTTCTTTCATGGTTTTGCCGCATTGGATTGGTATCGTGGATACTATGCAATGAATTACACTCAACCAGTGATTAAAGATTACAAGTATAATTTTATAACATTTAATAGAATTGTTACCGGTGATAGAGCATATCGTAAAACCTTTGTTGACAAACTTAAAGAAAACAATCTAACAAACCAGGGGTTAATAAGTTACGGTGTTGTTGACGAGCCCAAAACTGATGATAGATTAGTAATTGATCAAAGTCAAGTAAGTGCCTCAGCTAGTGCCGATATATTACGAACTATTGATAGCAATAGCTGTCCGGATTATTCAGCATTCTGGCACATAGTTACAGAAACAGTATTCTATTACGACAAACTACACCTAACAGAAAAGATATTCAAACCTATCGTATCAAAACAACCGTTTATGTTGTTAGCGGCACCGGGTAATCTTGCTTACTTAAAAAGCTACGGATTTAAAACATTTGACTCAGTTATAGATGAAAGTTATGATCTCATTCAAGATGACAATGAGAGAATAGATAGTGTAGTAGCACAAATGAAATGGTACTGTAACTTATCGCAAGAAGAAAAAAGTCGTATTATAGAGCGCCTAGCACCAATCGTAGAGTACAATTTTCAGCACTTCTACGGTAAATTTAAAGAAATTATCACAGATGAATTATTAGATAATACTAAAACTCTATTTCATAATCTCAAATATAATGACAGCCACATAGACTACGCCACTGTTAGGAAATTGCTTACTTCTTAAGTATTATAGTAGCATATTAACTTATTGATTCCAATAGTTAAATACACATATAATAAGACAACAAACCACTGAACGGGGGTTCATATTGCACGACATTTTTAAACTCATTGCTGAAGTAGGCTTTCCAATAGTTGGAGCGTGTGCGGCTGGATACTTTGTTTTTCTTACTATGAAATTTATCTTAGCTGGAGTAATGGGTTCAATCAATGGACTTACCGGCATCATCAAAGCACTAGATAATCGTGTTAAAACAATGAATCATGATGTGATACGCATTGATACATTAATGTCTAACGCACTTGGAGTTAATCCAGATTTAGATCGTATTGCCCGTGCAGACGGTAAACACGATGCAAGAAGAGACTAATGCAAACACCAAACATGAAAAAGATACAGCACGAAAACCTTAAGAGTTTGCGTCACAACGAACTTAAAGGTCTTGTAGGTGCAAAGTTATGGTTAGACTATGATATATTTGTAGTGTTTTTTGTTGGAGTAGTATGCGGAATTGCGTTAGGTGTGTGGGTAGCGATATAATGTTTGAATTAATACTGATTGGAACATTCTTAATTGTGTTTGCCTTTTATATGGAACATAGATCAAAAAAGAAAAATAGGAGCAACAAAAAATGAGTAAGTTTAACGGATTATTAGATGCTAAGTTTCATCCGCCAAGACAATGGGTACTAGATACTAAACTAGTATACGAAGATGATCACTTAACAGATCAACAAATGGAAGACCTTAAAGCTGTAGGTGCACCAATAGATAAACGCAGTGGCAAAGTTACTGCACCTGCAGGACTAAAAACAGACATGGCATCAGTACCTAAATTTATGTGGTGGTTAATTGCGCCATTTGACGTTGCTAGGGCCGCTGTTATACACGACGTACTATATGCTAAAATTAGAAACTTCCGTTATCATGGTGGCGAAGACTGGATAGCATTTCGAGCAAAGAAAGTTGCTGACCTAGTATTCAAACATGCTATGGATGATGCTGAACCACCAGTGTCAGGTTGGAAGAAGTGGTTATGTTATCAAGCAGTTAATTTGTTTGGTAAATCATCCATAGCACCAACTGAAGCAGACAAATAAATTTACATAGCGTTATAAAGTTATATAATTAGTAATATGTCTTATGATATAATCTTATCAATTACTATACCTATTGTAATGCTAGGTGGCGGAATATGTTATATCTACTTGACTAAGCCGTGGGACGACGACGAATGAAATGGAAAATATTTACAATACTTGGAATAATTGTCACAGCAATGTTGTTTGTAACATTAGCATCAATTTGGGACGATTTAAATAAAAGAGTAGTTTCACAAATAATTACCCTACCTAAAATAATTATTACTCCTGAAAATTCTAAATAAGTATTAGCATGGATATAGCAGATTTAATTTCAAAGTATGGATTCCCAATAGTAGCCGCAGTAGGCTTAGGCTACTTTGTCTACTACATCTGGATATGGGCAACAAAAGAAGTTAAGCCTGTTCTTAGCGAAGCACAACAAACTTTAATCGCATTAATTGATCGTATTCGTATGTTAGATAATGATTTGATTAGACTTAATCAAAAACTTAATACTGTTCTTCAACTTCGAGGTAAAAAAATATCTGAAGAAAGTAAACAAGAAATTATTGACGAAGCTATTAAGCAAGATAAAATTAAACAGAAAAAGGAAAAGTAATGGAGCACAACAATGACGATGAAGGGCCAACATTTGAGGAATTATCAATGATCGAAGTTGAAGAAATGGCTGAAGACCTAGTAGAAATTACTAAAGACTTTATTGATAACCATGAAATATCGCTTGGTGAGTTTAACGGACTAATGTTTGCACAAATAGTTACAAGTTATATGGATCAAGGAAAGATCGACGACCTTCAACAAATGGTTGATCATATACAAAAACATATAGACAGCAAGCGTGATTAAGTACTAGGCTCTTTAACAAGATGCCAAGTACCATTCCTGTACTGGACATATTTCCCAACATTGTTCCATCCAAGTTGCCCTTCCCAGGGCTCACTAGCAAATTTTAATTTAGTTGGTTCAGTAGCGACCCAACCTGTAGTATTATTCTTTGACCATTCTTCGTATTTTTCACTCATACAAATATTTAGTCGAGCGGTAGTTAAACTTATTAACTTCTAGGTACAGGTATATCTGCTGTGTCAGCCGGTTCAAATTTGTTCAATGGCATAATACTAAAGTCACCTTTGATCCAATTAATACGAACCATTAATTTATTAGTAGGCTCAAGATACCAGCAACCTGGAATATACATTCCGTCCATACGCTGTGCTGATGCTTTCTTACCAGACATGCCATTGTCACATTGAGTGTCTGTTGATAATACAATACGCAGATTTTCAAATAGATAAAATACCATATATTTAGATGCGTATTCTGCTCCTCTATCTCTTTGGTCTGCAAAAGTAGAAACAGATGCGAATATTAGTGCCAACGCAATTAGAACTTGTTTCATGTTATATCATCTCTGGACATGCGTCTGGTGTAAACCAAGCCGCTTTGAATGTGATAACTTGTAAATCAACAATATCAACAAAGTTTACTAATGGAATTATCTTAGTACCTGGAGTTGGTTTTGCTTCTTCTACGCTAGGAATATCATAACAACCTGTGTGTATTGTACCTGATGCTTCTGTAGCATATGCGTGGAATGGAAATAACTTTGTATTGACTTTTTCGCCTCTACATGGCTCGTGAGTTAATACTATTGCTCCACCTGCTTGATTAGCTAGGCACATTAATAGTGGTTTTTCAGCAAACGCTGATGTAGAGATTAGTGCTAGTGATATTAGTAGTGTTTTAAACATTATCGTGCCTCCTGTTTCAGGGGGCGGCAAAAACAACAGCCAGTGTCGTCTCCTGTACTAATATTTATTAGTAAAGATGTAACGTAAATGTAAACAGTCTATTTGGTAGTAGCGATAAAGACGCCATTCCAATCTTTAGGTAAGTCCTGTGTTTTCATATATTCACAACGTTCAATCCACATATCGTAGTAGTCGTTCATTTGTTGACCAAAGTGTCTTTTCAATTCCTGACATAGTGCAATAGATTTATTAAAATCCTGTGTTTGATATAATTTGTGCATTTCTTCGTGTATTGTTTGACCTCGGTAATAACCGTCTTTTACATCACCTATCACAGTCCAAATGCCAACTCCTACTGTTTTACCTTTAACTGCTAGATCATCTACTTTTAAGTAAAAGAAATTATTCTTTGTTTTTTCGTATGTTGCTTGCCCAATCAATAATTCGCACCCGTATTCTTTACACTTTGATTCAATGCGAGCCGCTGTTGAAACAGCATCACCTAACACATCATAACTATGTCTTTTAGTTGAGCCCATTTCTCCCAAGTAACCTAATCCAGTATTGATACCAGCACCCATGCCAACAGGGGGTCTTCCTTTTTCTACTAGAGTTTCATTAAACTGTTTAACAGCTCGAAGCATGTTAAGTCCTGTTTGCACAGCATTTTTAGCATGGTTGGGGTCATCGTTGGGAGCATTGTGTACGTGCATACTAGCATCGCCAATGTACTTGATAACCATACCATCTGCGTCAAGTATAGGTTGCGTAATGGCATCCATGTAGCTATTCATGATCTGTGTAAGTCCTTTAACATCATCTCCAAAGCTCTCACCTAGAGGAGTAAAGCCACGCAAATCACTAAAGCAAATTGAAATCTCACGCTTCATACCATCTTTAATTAATCCAGGATTTTCTTGTAGCATACGTACCACTGTTGGAGACGCATAACCAGCAAACTGTTTCTTGATAGCTTGCTTCTGTAAGAACTCTGATACAAACTTAACACCATAGGCATGTAGTAATATTAATGTTAAACCACCTAGTAATAGAGTAGCATCAAACAGATACAAATAACTAGCGTAAGCCCACTGTGTAGCAGGCACAATCGCCGCTAGTGCAACTATCCCTACTCCTAAGCCCACATACACCCATCTTGTTAAAAACAGAAGCGTAAATGACAGTAAAATTAATGTTAGTAGTTCTGCTCCTTGAGCCCAGTCTGGTCTTTGGATATTTGTTCCATTTGCCAGTGTTGCTATCACACTTGCTTGTAAGTCTTGAGGCCATACTTCACCTCGACTTGTTGCTATTGGATTTGCAATACCCGAAGCTGATGTTCCCACAATAACTATTGCTGAATCAAATGTTTTTGGTAGTTCTGTTAGACTGTAAGTGACAGGACGCTGTTGATGATCAATCCATATACGTCCAATTGGATCTGTTGATATAATACCAAACTGTGGTACACGTAGTTTGTCAATACCTATGTCTGAAAACTTAATTTGAAAACTTGGGTCGCCTGCTAGTATACGCAATACTTCTAAACCCAAACTTGGATACAGTGTATCTCCACTTTTAATTACCAAAGGCATTCTGCGAGTAACACCATCTACTTCTGGAAACACTGTGCTTACTCCACTACCGTATGCTAGACTTTCGTGATGATCAATACTTGATAGTATACCTGGATACTCAACTACTTTGTCTGTATGATCGCCTATTATAACTGCACCAGGATTACGTGGTGAGTTTTTAGTTTCTTCTGCTCCTAACAAAGGTAATACAACAGGATGTTCTTTTAGTACTTCTTGTAGCTTATGATCCATACCCAGTCTATCTTCTTCAGACATCATGATGTTCCATACTACTAACCCAGCATCACGCTGGTATAAGTCTTTAATTATGTCACCATATACGTCACGACTAAATGGCCATTGTCCGTACTTGTCTAGACTAGCTTCATCTATGTTTACTGTTGCTATTGTAGTTTGTTGCTCAGGGCTTGATGTAATTAATGTATCAAAGTATCTTAGCTTTACTGACTCTAAGAATATAGGTTGTTGCGTTGATACATATATAATCACAGTGAGAGTGATTAGAGCTGTCCAGGGCGAAACTAACACCTTGGCCAGTAATTTCTTTAGCATAATTTTATCTAGTTATTAATATTAACCGCAGTCTGAAAAAGCTTCAACCATTCGTCTAGTAGCGGCGCTTCTTTCTTTTTGCTCTTTTTGCTTTAATTCTTCAAACTTTTTAAGTTCATCTGTTGCTTGTTTTTCTTTAGCTTCTTTATCTTCGTTAGCTTCTTTATCTAATTCATTCCAATCTATTTTTGTTTCTACAGACATAATTTTTCCTTTTGAGAAAGTTCATTACTCATCTTTTGGATGCGTAAAAGTATTTATTATATACTTGCGTATATTATATATTCTTACTAATTTATAGTCAAGAAAAAGCACTCCGAAGAGTGCTTTTCATGTTTCAATGTATAAACAAGTATTACTTGTTCATTACGTACATTGTTACTTCAAAACCGAAACGCATTTCAGTTGCTTGAGGTTTAGTCCACATAATAGTAGTCCTTTATAAAAAGTTAATAAAATGTCGGCTAACCAAATCATTGGAGAGTGTTACCACAGGTCCAACTTGATGATTTGCTTCAAGTAACACAGTTTTGTTACTGTTATTACTTATCATAATAATAGCACATAATCATCTAAAAAAACATACAGATAATCATTAATTGTTAATAAATTTTTCTAGGTCTGCTGTTGACTGTACCCCAACTACTCTATCAACTTCTTTTTTATCTTGGTCAATCTTAACTAGTGTAGGCACACTTCTAATACCAAAGTGCTGTGCTAGGTCTGGCTCATCGTCTATGTCTATCACTTGTATAGGAACTTCAGTGTCTATACGTTCAATAGTTTTAGATAGAGCTTTACAAGGCTCACACCACGATGCTGTAAATCTTAATATTTTCATTATTCGTTTCCGGTAATACCTTCGCTACCGTTAGTTCTAATCCAAGCGATAGTTTTAAGTAATTCATCAACAGTCATACCATCATCTGCTGTCATTACTCCGTAGCCTTTGCCACCCATACCACCATTTGTTCCGTACCATATTGTTTCAAACATACCTTTGTTAGTGATATCTTTTGGGTATCTAAATGTAGGGCCAACTAAGCCTGGTCCAACTTGACCTTTTGCTGTTGGTCCGTGACACTGTGTACAAGACCAATAACCAAATCTCTTCTTGCCTCTTTTTTCAGCTACTGGATCACCAACATAGATGTTCTTGCCAGTTTTTAAAAACTCTATTTCAGCGGCTGTCTTTACATTATCTTTCTTCTTAGCATCACCAAATGCTTTTGGATTTGTTATTTCAAATGCTGTACCGTCTGTTGTTTTTTTGAATACAACATCCGCAGAAATTGAAAGGGAAAGGGAAAGTGTTAACATTACAATTATTGCTACTATTTGTTTCATCTTGCTCTCCTTGTGTTGTTATACATATTTATAAGTCAATCTCGTTTGGTTCTCTTTTTATTATATCTAATTGCTTCTTGTACTAATGTTTGACTACACCCATAATGTAGTGCTGAGTACACTAATGCTTCTGTGTCTTTAGGAAAACAATGTCCACCAAAGCCACCTTGCTCACTTATCTCTGAATGACTTTCACCAATACGTTCGTCATCTGTAACTGCTCGTCTTACTTGTTCATAGTCTAAGTCTAATTGTTCACAGAGATCGTTTACTTGATTAAAGAATGTTACTTTAGTTGCTAAAAAACTATTGCGTAACTGTTTAGCCAGTATCAGTTCTTCTGCGTTGAGTATAACACAAGGTTTGTCCATAGCATTGTTAAACAGTTGTTGCCAATACTCAGTGTTGTCACCGCCTAGGTATATGTGTTCTTGATTTAGGAAGTCTTCAATGGCTGAGTTAGCTCTTAGAAACTCTGGTGAAAATGTTAATGAGTGATTGGGAAACTGGTGTTTAAGAGCTCTCCATCCTTCTATAGATATTGTTGATTTAATTAATATTGGAACATCATAGTTAACTTGTTTAATTACATCAAACACATTAGTCATATCACATTCACCATTTTTACCCTCAGGTGTTGATACAGCTATAATAACTTTTTCTGGATCGAAGTCAGACATTTTATTTTTGTTGTGTTTAGGATCTACAACATGTATGTCTACAACGTCTTTGAATGTTTCGTGGATAGCTCGCCCTACGTATCCGTATCCTGCTAGTAATATCATTTGACTGCTCAATAATTCTTAATACAAGTATTATATATTATATAGTAGCCAGTGTCAATGTTTTTTTGAAGGTTTAGTTAACGACTCCAACCAATCCATATCTTCTTCTGTCATTGGTTGCCAAGTTAATGGATACACTGTTTTTCCTTTTGAGAAATTAGTAATGCTCAATGGTATTTAGCTAGTCATTAAAAAAGCACTCCTAAAAGTGCTTTTCTAAGTTGTACCATATTATTTTTTTCTTTTTTTAAGTTCTGCTAACACTAGTTCACAGTCATCTCTGGTTAAGTGACAACCGTTAAGGGCATCAGTAAAACTGTAACCATCTAGCATTAGTTCAAGAAAGTTAGTTACTTCTTTAACCTCAAGATCTAACAGTGTTGCAATTTCTAATATGGTGGGTGTATATTCTTCAGTATACATAAAGCTACCTCCTTTTTAAAAGAAGCGTTCCTTCAGCTTATGCCTACTTCCGTCCCAGTGGGATGAACGTTGTACTATTATTTAACCAGGCGTTCCGCTACCATAATATTATGTTATTAAAAATCAAAGGTCAAACCAAGACCTAATTCGTTATAATCACTATCTCCTCGTTTAATTCTGTAACGAGTATCTAATACAGTGTTAGGTCCAAATTGATAACCTAGTTTAACAGCATATGTTGTGTCTTGTTGCTCGTGAGAGGTATTGTAACTGTTACGCCATCTAACACTAGTACCTACTGCCCAGTCAGAATTTAGTTTATATTTAATTCCTGGAGTAACTGCCCAGTAGCTATAGTTGTCATCATCAGTAAATTTTTCGCCAGTACCAAGATACAAACTAGTTGACCAATCTTGCGATAACTTGTGTTTTAGTTTGGCACCAGTTTCCCATCGTGTGTCATTGCTATTGCTTGGTCCTTCTTTGTCTTTAAGACGGGTTGATATTGATAGATCTAACCAATCGTACATATGCTTACCAAATTTAATACCGTATGTATTTGCGTCTGTTCCACCTTTTGCATCTTGATGTGCTATACGTAGACCAACAAAGTATCCTTGTTTTTTAGTAATCTTACCTGGTTTATCTGCTAGTGCTAGGGTTGACATTGTCAGTAATGTTAGTAGTACTACTATTTTTTTCATTTTTCTTCTGCCCTCATTGCTTTTAGTTTTTCAAATTCTGCTCGACGTTCGTCGGGTGTCATGTCCTCGTATGCTACAACAACTTGTTGTTCTTCTTGTTCAACTTCACAGAATGAATTACATATTATTTTAGAAAGTATTTGATACCATAATATGAAAAAGAAGAGAATACACAGTGCGATTATAGTTTTATTGAGATATTGTTTGAATGTTTCCATCACTTTTATTTACATGTTTAAAATTATATTTTACTACAATTTTAAGAAAAAGCAACCACTAATTGCTTTTTTGTAATCTAAATGTAATCTTTATATTGCTATCTTAAGTTCTTTAGCACGATCTGCGGCACAACTAGCCGCAAATGCTTTGGGTTTAGTCATTGGCACTACATTACATACGCCTCTGATATAACCTACAGCTTGTTGAACAACGCAACTGGATCCAGCGGCCTTGTTAGGATTAATATCTAAATGTATTTGAACTTCTCTGTCTAACAAGATGTCATCTAACTTTAGATATAGTTCTGCTATCTTGTATACTTCATTCATAAGTCTCATACTTGGGCGGTCTCTACGCTGATCATAGTCGGGCTCTTGTGAAGTTTCTCCAAATATTTTACATCCGTTGTTGCCATCCTTGTGTATAACAATAACCATAGTATATTCAGCCCACCATTTTTTATTTTTAAGAAAACGATAACTGTCACCTCCTATGTAGATTTTACTTTCAGGACTTTGTTTGCTAATATACTCTGTAACTTCTTTAATATCAATCATTGTCTGTTCGTTCCCAAATTAGATCAGTTGTAAATGTAAAACTACCAAGGTATTGCCTATCACCGTCTACACTCCACTCCTCAGGAGACATTATTGAAAGAAACTCTTCTCTGCCATTATAGTACAAATGATAACTGTGTCCTACTATAGGTTTAAATCCATACTTGGCACGATATATCTGTTCTGTGTCTTGTGCTAGTTTAACTAGATCAGTGTACTGTTTTTTAATTTCTTCTAAGCGTGTGTTGAGATGAGCAAGAGCGGCTTGACTACGTGTCTCTTTGAATTCAACTATGTTATTAAGCGTGAATGCCGGAGCACCAACATTAGTTGGATAAGGTGTACTTGCTGGTAAATCAGTGACATTGTCTGGTCTTTTAATTTCAATACCTTGCTTGTCAAAGATTTTCTTTTTCTTTTGTACCATACTAATACTTATTTGAGAAATATGTCTAACACTATATCACACGATGTTATTTTGTTATTGAGATCATCTTGTGTCCAACTATCATTTAACTCCTCTAACTGATCACGTATTATTTCTACTAATTCTTTATTTGCGTTACAGGATACTTTAACATTATCCAGCTGAGTATATTCATTTAAATCTGATACAGAGTTGTTTAATGTTGCCATAGCTGTTTCAGTTTTAGGTACACGAACAATCCAAACAATACCTGGCGAAGCGTTGTGTATTTCTTTAAAGGTTGCGGGTTCTATCCACAGTGCTGGAACAACTACATGCGTAGGGTTGTATTCTCTAATACGTGACTGAATATCATTGATGTCATTGATCTTAAAAATGTCGCTTGGTATACTTTCTTTTGTTAATGTCATTTTAACAAATCTGTCGTACAAGTATTCAGGATTCTTTTTTAAATCGCTGTCGTCTTGTATTAAAAATAATATCTTTTTCATTAATCTCTTTCAAAAACAATACGTAGGTTTCCATCTATATATTCGTTGTATCTTTCTTCTATCACATTGTCAACAACTAACAGTTTAACTCCGGGTAAGTTCTCAATCATTTGATCACAATAATCAGATACTTCTTTTGTTGATGGTCTTTCTTTACCTAGTAGGTCAAACATATCTTGTTTTTCAGTGTAGTGAGCTATTGAACGAGCAACATTGATTGACAAAAATCCTCTACCTCCGTGTTTAATAGTTCGAATAAACTGATGGAACTGATGTTCAACTTTAGCAAACGACGTAAACATAACACAGCCCATTGACATAGCACATTCATATTCTTCTTCGTGTCGTTCAACAAAATCGTCATCCCACTTTTCTATAATATCAGCTTTAGGGTGTTCATAGTCTATACCAACTATGTTAGGATAAAACTGTTTCCATACGTTCATACCACAACCAATATCAATAATTTTATCTGGATTCTTTTCAGCTAAGAAATCAATATAGTATAGTGAGTTTACAGTAAAGCGAGGATAATAATATAGTTCTCTTGGAGTACAGATGCCTTCCCAAAATGTTTTACCATCGTAGGTTTTATCGTAAGAAACTTTAAAGTCTTTATCTAATAGCTCTTGTATCTTTTTATAGTGTGCTGTTGTGGGCAAATGTTTTTTAAAGTCTTCAGCATTGTATCCATTAATTTGTAACGTCATTAGTATCTCCTATTTCTTTTCTTATAATTTTTTTACCTGAAATTGTTTTAGCAATCTCATCAACTAACTCTATCGGCAAATCTTTAACTATGTCAATATACTTTGGCACTTTAGTACTGTCTAATTCTGTTAATAAAAAACGTCTAATAGCAACGATGTCAGCAATGCGATCTTTTTTCATTACTATCTGAGTTGATAGTTTATCTAATCCGTGTTTGTTAGTAGTTCTCTGTACTACACAGTCTTCAATGTCTGGATGCTGTTCAATTGCTTCTTGAACTTCATTCATTGACACCAAGTAACCATTAATTTTTACAACATCATCTTTTCTACTAACATAATGTATATTATTGTTATTATCTCTGTATACCAGATCATTTGTTTTAACCCATTTGCCAACAAATGTTAGTTTAGTCATTGCCCAATCGTTTAAATAATAACTTCCACTAGTAGAACTAGACACATATAGTTCTCCTACAACATTATTCTCGCATAGTTGTCCTTGTTCGTCTCTAATCTCACATTCAGTGCCGGACACAGGTTGTCCAAGACTTGTATCATGCTTACCATCTTGTTGTAGTGATTTATCTTCGTCAAATGACTGAAGCATTGTAAGACTAAATGTTTCTGTTAGTCCGTAACCATTCTGAGGCCTTAGTCCATATATCTTTTCCCATTCTAGTGCTATCTTTTTAGGATACTGTTGACTAAAACATCCGGCAAATTTTAAAGAGGGTATTGGTAAAGATTTTTTCACAGTAGACATCATAGCATACACTCCTGGATGACTATGAAAGTGTGTGACATTATGCTTTACCAGAGTTTTGTACAGACAATTAGGTATAACTGTTTTACCAGACAGTATCACAGTTGAACCTACACCTAAACCAATTGTAATTGTTATGTTAGTCCCAGCAATATGATTTAGTGTAGACGTACCATGTACTATGCTTGACTGATCAAGTTTCATTGCAGAAGATGCTTTATCAATATATGTGATGAAATTTTCATGTCTGTGAGCAATAAACTTTTGCCGACCAGTTGTTCCTGAACTTGGTATAAACATACCTATTTCATCAGATAAAAACTTATGTGCGTTGTCTAATTGTTTAGATTTTTGAGTTACGTCGTTGGGTGTTAAAATGATTATATTTTTATCAACGGTTAGCTTGTCTTCTATATCAGTAATAATAGCTCTTGCTCTAGTTATTTCTATAGCTTGTTGATATTTTTTAGGTAATACCTTAGGGCTAACTACAGCCGGAACTGCTCCAGCATACATACAACCTAA
>Ga0213869_10000205_pt1 | contig 48693 bp, 45 predicted proteins | sample PICome_10_FD_160083 | JGI IMG/M metagenome (GOLD analysis project Ga0213869, IMG submission 160083) | Coastal seawater microbial communities near Pivers Island, North Carolina, United States - PICO132 | ecosystem: Environmental > Aquatic > Marine > Coastal | place: USA: North Carolina...
TCTTAAAGAAGTAGAGGTCTTTACATGTGGCCCTAACCCTATGCTTGAAGCCGTTTCTAAGCTCTCTAATGAATATAACCTGCCCTGTCAGGCTTCCTTAGAGGAGTACATGGCGTGCGCAGTTGGCGGCTGTGCTGGGTGTGTTGTTGAAGTTGCAACCGAGAATGGACCAGCTATGAAAAGGGTCTGTGTTGATGGGCCTGTTTTTGATGCAAAAACAGTTTTTAATGATTTCAGATAATCTAAAGCTAGTCAATTCTAGAATAGAGTCTATTCAATCTGATCAAGATGTAGAGCTTATTGCTGTCAGTAAAACAAGATCAGTTCTAGAGATTCAAGAGGCTTTTAATGCAGGCCAAATCCATTTTGGAGAAAACTACCTCCAAGAATCCTTAGAAAAAGTCAACTACTTTAAAGACTCTGGGTTAGTGTGGCATTTTATAGGCCCAATTCAATCCAATAAAACTGCATTAATATCAGAAAACTTTGATTGGGTTCATAGTGTTGATCGATTCAAAATTGCCAAAAGGCTGAGTGATCAAAGAAATCCAAATTTAGGCAAATTGAATATTCTTGTCCAAGTAAATATAGATAAAGAGAAAACAAAATCAGGAGTATTTATTGAGCAAGTTGATGAGATAGTTTCAGAGATTATTTCATTGCCTTATATTTGTTTAAGAGGCTTCATGTGTATACCTAAAGCTGAAAACTCAAGCGATAGTTTTTCAAAAATGAAAGATTTAATATCCAATTACCCTTCACTTGATACTCTATCAATGGGTATGTCTGCCGACCTTGAGGTTGCAATAAAGAATGGGGCAAATCTGGTTAGAGTTGGGACAGATATTTTTGGGCAAAGAAGCTATAATTAAACATACTTATTCATTTTTTTAAAGGTGTATACATGCAAGTCAGATTAATGATTACGGGTGGGACGATTGATAAAGTTTACAATCAATCAAATGGTGAGCTTGAGTTTGATAAGACTCATTTCCCTGAAATGATAAAAAGGTCCAGAATAGAGGTCAATATCATTCCTCAGGAGCTGACCCTGATTGACAGTTTAGATATGGTTGATTCCGATCGAAATTTAATTTTAGAGAGCTGTGAGAAATGCGATGAGCAATTTATATTAATTACCCATGGCACTGATACGATGTGTGACACTGCAAAGCTATTGGGAGAGCGGGACATGAAGAAGACTATTGTCCTATTTGGCTCTATGGTGCCTTATGCAGTTAATAATTCTGACGCACTATTCAATTTTGGCTGTGCATTAGGATCTGTTCAGCTTTTAGGTTCTGGTGTCTATATTGCTATGAATGGAAGAGTTTTACCGTGGAGCGATGTTGAAAAAAATAGAAGCTTAGGAGTCTTTCAGAATCTAAAGTAATTATTTTCTTTATTCAAGGCTGTCGAGCATATACTGAACTGTTATCTTTATGTCGTTATCAGTACAATCCATGCAAGTTCCTTTAGCTGGCATTCCACCCTTTCCAGCTATTGCTGATAAGGTGAGTTTTTCTAGCCCAAGGTCTATTCTTGGTGCCCAGTCTTCTAATGAGGCAAACTTAGGTGAACCCATTACTCCGGATGTATGACAGCCAGCACATTTGCTGTTATAAATTTCTTCTCCAGAGCGCACTGCAGTTTCAACGATTTCTGCTGATGCAACTTGAGTGCTAGTATCGATGCGAACTTCACCTACTGGTTTGATTCTCTCTAAAACGCTATTTTCCACCATAGTTTCACTATTGGATGAATCACCACTCGTCGAGTTAAGTGCTTTAAAGCCAATAAAAATCATGGCAATTGCCCAAACGATTAGCATTAGTTTTGTCGAACCCGAAGTACCTTGACTCATTGCGTCTTCCCTTAGATTAGATTAAATTCCGCGATATTATACATTTGGTTATAATATCTTGGAGTTGAATGCAACAAAAATATGCTAAAAAAAACCCTCCTAAGAAGCCTTAATATTCTAAAGATTAGTACTTGGGTGACAGCATTCATGGCCCTAGCTGTATTGGCAGTCGTTGCTTTTCTGATTATGTTTCCTCAGACCATCAAGGGTCAGATTGAAAGTCGTCTTTCTGAAATTAGTGGTCTGGATGTTCGTATTGAAAAAATTTCTCTTGAATTTCAGGAAAATGAACTTTTTTTAGCAGTCAAAGAGCTACAAATTAGTTCAGATAGCTTGAAGCCAATTGCTAAGGTTGATGTTTTACGATGGAATGTTGATCTTATGGCCCTCTATAAAGGCATCGAGATACCTGGTCATATTGATGTTAATGAGTTGTTAATTGACACTTCAAATATCGATGATTATGTTGGAATAATGAATGCAGAGTCAGTGTTATCTAACATTGGCGTATCTGGTTTATTAGCTCTTCAATCTCTTTCTATTAATAGAACTAAGCTCATAGGTCAGCAGTCACTTGACCTTGCACCAATTGAATTAAAGAGAAATAAACAAAAGATTAGCCTTTCTATGAGAGATCAGTCGATTTTTAGTACTTCGCAAGTTCCAAAGCTTGGCAGCATGGTCAACATTAATACAAGTATTGATGTTGCAAAAGCAAGAGAAGAGCGTGTTGCCGTGATTCCTTTTTCCCTTCAAAATGAAGATTTTAATCTTTCAGCACAAGTTAAAATTTTTAATCAACAAGATCAAGTTTATCTTGAATTTGAGAGTTATATTGATCAGATAGAGGTATCAAAAATTAATCAGAATATCCCAGAGTCGCTCTCTTCTTCAGAGGGAGCTCGATGGATAGACGAAGTTTTAAAAGATGGATTTTTGACAGACATTATGTTGACAACTCGATTTAACATGTCGGGAGAGATAGAGGCTCCAAATACTAAATTTTCTGCCAATCTTTCGAAGGCAACTATAAATGCAAATCCCAATTGGCCATCTATTGAAGATATAAATGCAAAAGTGACTTTTTCAAATGATTATTTAAAGATTGTAGGAAATCAAGCTAGAGTTGAGGGCATCGATTTAAGTTACCTAAGCATAACTACTAGAGATTTTAATCAGCCAGATGCAAAATTATCTCTCAATGCGCGATTTGATTCAAACAGTCAAAAAGTTGAACAGTTTATTAGAGAAACTTCAGTATCAGATAAGATTAAAGCTTATCTCAATGAGTTTGAGCTGATTGGAAAGCTTTGGGGAAATATTAACCTAGTTGCTCCACTTCAAAAAAATACTGATCAAAAGCCAGAGTTAACTTTTGATATGTTTGCATCTGAGAATTCACTCAGTCTTTTTGATGGAGAAATTAATGTTGATGGATTTAATTCTCAAATCTCTTTTAAAGACGGTCTCATTAGAACAAAAGGTAAAGGGTTAATTGGAGGCGAGCTTTTTCAAATGTCATTAAATCCTAAAGATTGGATTAATGAGGACAATTCGGCTTTAAAAGTTAAGTTGACTCATTTGAGTAGTTCGATTGATGCTTTTATTAGCAAGCGCTCGTCTGTTGAATGGAGCAGTATTATGAAATCAGAAGATTTATATGCTGATCTGACTTTATTGATAGATAATGATGGCAAATATATTCTTAACCTAAAGGATCTCAATATTTCAAGCCTTGATAATATAAATGATTGGAAACTATCACCTAAAATTTTTCCAAGCTTACATCTGTCTCTTAAAGACTCCAAGGTTAATAATAAAATAGTTCCCAATTTTGAGGCTGATCTCATCAATCATGATTATGTGATGGAAATCAAAAACCTGGTTTTTGAAAATATTGGCCTCAGTGAAGAAGATTTAGTTTTTAATGGAAGCTGGTTAAACGGAAAAACAGCTTTAAGAGCTAAAGCTTCAAGTCAAAATTTGTCAAGTTTTTTGAATAAATTTGGGGTTAATGAGCCTGTTATTGGTGGTGGTTTTAGTGTCGATTTACGGTTATATTGTGATTGTGAGCCATGGCAAGTTGCTCCAAAGAATGTAACTGGCTATATGCAAGCAGAGGTTGCAGAGGGGGTTTTTACGAACCAAGATCCCAATCTTTTTAAATTGATTTCATTTATTAATTTAGAGACCATTGCAAATCGTTTTAGGTTAACTAGAAGTGAATTAAGAGAGGCGGGCTATGTTTATGACCAGATCAACGCTAAATTATTATTTAATGACGGAGTTGCAAAAGTGGACTACTTCCTTGTAGAGAGTGAAGAGAGTGATATTGAGTTAACTGGTTCAGTTGATTTAATTAAAAGAGACTATAATTTAGCAGCAAACGTTCAGCCAGCAATTGCTAACACGATCCCTTTAGCCACTTATTTAGCTGGAGGGGGTCTTGCTGGTTTTGGGGTTTGGGCTGCAGATAAGATGCTTTTTGGTGGTGAAGTAATGAGTGGACTTCTAGATAACACTGTTGAGATAACTTTTGTTATTTCAGGTCCATGGTCTGAGCCAATTATTGAAAAATTAGATGGAGTTAAAGTTTTATGATTAATCAACTATTAAATGATCACAAAATTAATGAGGTTGAAATATACAATCTACTGAGTTCTCTGTCAGGCACTGGTTCAGATTACTCTGATTTATATTTTCAGCATTCTGTTGCAGAATCCTGGGTTCTTGACGAAGGGATAGTCAAGGATGGCTCCTATAATATCAGTCATGGTGTTGGAGCAAGATGTGTATCAGGTGATAAAACGGGATTTTCTTATTCAGATGATCTAAACTTGAAGGCCATTCAAGGCGCAGTAGATTTTGCAAAAGGCATATCCAGTAGTAAGCCTCATTCATCACCTAAACTTCTAAAGAGCACTAATTATCCCTCTAAATATTCTGCCATTAGTCCCCTTGATAGTTTGACTTCTGAGCAAAAAGTTGACCTATTGAGACAAATCAATACTATAGCAAGAAAAGAACCTAAAGTGGTCCAGGTTAGTGCTTCACTTTCTGGAGCCTATACTGAAGTTTTAATAGCCTCCACTGATGGTGTTTACGAGATTGACTGCAGACCAATGGTAAGAGTAAGCGTTTCAGTTATTGTAGAGCATAATGGAAGGGTTGAGCAGTCTTCAAGTGGCGGTGGTGGACGATATGATTACAGCTATTTTGCTGAAAACTCATTGGCCGAAGTTTATACGAAAGAGGCAATCCGTTTGGCTCTTGTAGCATTAGATTCTAATGATGCTCCAGCAGGAAAGATGCCTGTCATCCTGGGATCTGGTTGGCCTGGAGTTTTGTTACATGAGGCAATTGGACATGGCTTAGAAGGCGACTTTAATCGTAAGGGCAGTTCTGTGTTTAGTGGAAAAATTGGTGAAAAAGTGGCTAGTGAAAAATGCACTATTGTTGATAACGGAACCATTCAAAATAGAAGAGGCAGCTTAACGATTGATGACGAGGGTACGCCAACTCAAGAGACTACTCTAATTGAAAAAGGGGTTCTTAAAGGCTACATGATGGACAAAATGAATGGCCGCTTGATGAATAAGCCAAGCACAGGAAATGGAAGGCGTGAATCCTATGCACACATCCCAATGCCTAGAATGACGAATACTTATATGCTAAATGGCGAAGACAAGTTTGACGATATGGTGATGTCAGTAGAAGATGGAATTTATGCTAAGAACTTTGATGGTGGTCAAGTTGATATTACTTCAGGAAAATTTGTTTTTTCTGCAAACGAAGCTTACCTAATCAAAAATGGAAAAATTACAACACCCATCAAGGGTGCTACCCTAATTGGTGCCGGTGATGAGGTACTACACCAAATCTCCATGGTGGGAGATGATCTTCAATTAGATCCTGGCATTGGTGTATGCGGGAAAGACGGGCAAAGTGTTCCAGTTGGAGTTGGGCAGCCTAGCCTCAAAGTTGACATGCTCACTGTGGGTGGTACGCAGCTTTAATTTAATATCTTATCCGGTTAATTAAACGCTTTTTAACTGGCTGTTTTACGATTAATTTGATATAATATTTCGCTGTTTAGTTGAGGATAAACAATGCTCGAAAATTATTTACCAATTATCGTATTTATTTTCCTAGGAATTGCCTTTGGAGTAGGCCTCACAGTCGTGGGCTATCTTTTAGGTCCAAGTAATCCTAGCGAAGAAAAAAACTCACAGTTTGAGTGTGGATTTCCAGCTTTTGATGACTCACGCATGCACTTCAATATTCGATACTATCTGGTAGCTATTTTGTTTGTGCTTTTTGATCTCGAGGTGGCTTTTTTCATCCCCTGGGCTGTGGTTCAGGCTAAGTTAGGCTGGTTTGGTTTTGTTGCAATGTCTATATTTTTATTGCTTCTGGTAGTTGGCTTTATCTTTGAGTGGAAAAAAGGGGCTCTAGAGTGGGAATAATGAGGATTAAATATGGCTATTGAAGGCTTAATGAAAGAAGGCTTTGTTACCACTTCACTTGACAAAGTTATTAACTGGGCAAGGACTGGATCGCTATGGCCAATGACATTTGGCCTTGCTTGTTGTGCTGTCGAGATGATGGAGGCAGGTTCATCGCGTTACGACTTGGATCGTTTTGGAATCGTTTTTAGGCCAACCCCTCGCCAGTCAGATTTAATGATCGTGGCTGGAACACTCACAAATAAGATGGCTCCTGCATTAAGGAAGGTTTATGATCAAATGCCAGAACCCAAATATGTTTTATCAATGGGCTCATGTGCAAATGGAGGTGGTTACTATCATTACTCTTATGCTGTAGTTAGAGGATGTGATCGAATTGTTCCTGTTGATGTCTATGTTCCCGGATGCCCTCCAACAGCAGAAGCACTTTTATATGGAATTCTTCAGTTACAAGACAAAATCCGAAGAACCAACACGATTGCTCGAACCTAAGTTATGAAAGAATTAAAGCAAAAATTATCCAAAGCCTTTGGTAAAAAAAATGTGACTGAAGCCTATGATGAACTTACCCTTGTTATTAATAGTGACAACGTTGTTGAGGTATGTCATAAGCTTAAAGATGAATTTAAATTTGAAATTTTGATAGATCTTTGTGGAGTTGACTACTTAACCTATGGTGAATCTGACTGGAATGGAAATGCAAGTTCATCTGGATTTGGCAGGGCTCGACAAGCGCAAAAATCAACCAATCAAAAAGACCAGCGCTTTGGTGTTATTTACCATCTTTTATCAGTGTCAAGTAATCAGAGACTTAGAGTCAAGGCTCTTCTTTCTACTGATAATTTAATGATTCAATCTGTGACTAAAATCTGGAACTGTGCAGACTGGTTCGAAAGGGAGGCTTTTGATTTGTTTGGAATTTTATTTGAGAATCATAATGACCTCAGAAGGATTCTGACTGATTACGGTTTTGTGGGCCACCCTCTTAGAAAAGATTTCCCAATGATTGGTGAAGTTGAAATGAGATACGATGACCAGCTTGGAAGAGTGGTTTATGAGCCTGTGAGTATTGAGCCTAATGTTAATGTTCCAAGAGTGATAAGGAAGTAAGTATGTCAGAAATGAAAAATTACACGCTTAACTTTGGTCCTCAGCACCCCGCTGCGCATGGAGTCCTTAGGCTTATTCTAGAGCTGGATGGTGAGGTTGTAGAGAGGGCAGATCCGCACATTGGACTTTTGCATCGCGGCACTGAAAAATTAGCTGAATCTAAGCCATATAACCAATCCATTGGTTATATGGATCGCCTCGATTATGTATCGATGATGTGTAATGAGCATGCATACGTGATGAGTATAGAAAAAATGCTTGGACTCAAGGTGCCAGAGCGTGCTGAATACATTAGAGTGATGTTTGATGAAATTACTCGAATAATGAATCACCTGATGTGGATTGGAACTCATGCTTTAGATGTTGGCGCGATGAGCGTATTTTTATATGCCTTTCGTGAGCGTGAAACATTGATTGATTGCTATGAAGCTGTCAGTGGATCAAGGATGCATGCGACTTATTATAGGCCAGGTGGAGTTTACAGAGACTTGCCTGATACCATGCCTCAATATCTAGACTCAAAATTAAGGTCTGAAGAAAAACTCAAAGAGATTAACGAAAACCGTCAAGGCTCACTGCTTGACTTTATTGAGGACTTTGCAAAGAATTTTCCAAAAAGTATTCAGCAATATTCTGATCTTTTAACTGATAACAGGATTTGGAAACAAAGACTCGTCAATATAGCAATAGTCTCCCCAGAGAGAGCAATGCAGCTTGGTTTTACTGGTGCTATGTTGAGAGGCTCAGGAGTTGAATGGGACATTCGTAAAAACGAACCTTATTCAGTTTATGATAAATTAGATTTTGAAGTTCCTGTTGGTGTGACAGGTGATTGCTATGATCGATATCTAGTCAGAATGGAAGAGATGCGCCAATCAACGAACATTATTAATCAGTGTGTTGCTTGGCTTAAAGCTAATCCTGGACCGGTGATGTCTGATGATCACAAAGTAACGCCGCCAAACAGAGAAGACATGAAGGATGATATGGAGTCACTGATTCATCACTTCAAATTATTTACTGAAGGTTACTGCTTACCTGAGGGAGAAGCCTATACAGCAGTAGAAGCGCCAAAAGGTGAATTTGGTGTTTATATGGTTTCAGATGGAGCAAATAAGCCTTACAGAGTTAAAATTAGAGCGCCGGGGTTTGCACATTTAGCAGCAATGGACGAGATGTCTAGAGGTCATATGCTATCTGATGTTGTTACTATAATTGGCTCTCAAGATATTGTTTTTGGTGAGGTAGATCGATGATTTCTGAGCAAGCAAAAAAAGAGATTGATCTTTGGGTTTCTAAATATCCAGAAGGTCGCGGTAGCTCCGCAGTCATGCAAGCTTTAACAATTGTTCAAAAAGAGAATGGTGGAAGCTTAAATGGTGACTTGATGCAAGCTGTTGCTGACTACTTAGACATGCCAGCAATTAGTGTCCAAGAAGTTGCAACATTTTATGAAAACTATAACCATAAGCCAGTTGGAAAACATGTTATTCGATTCTGTCACAACATTTCTTGCATGCTCAATGGATCAGATGAGCTGATTTCCTACTTAGAAGATAAGCTCGAAGTTAAAACAGGACAGGTCAGCAAAGATGGTTTAGTTAGTGTCAAGAAGGTTGAATGTCTGGGCGCTTGTGTCGGCGGCCCAATGTGCCAGATTGGTGACCAATACCATGAGCATCTAACAACTAATAAACTAGATAAAATTTTGGAAGATTTAAAATGAATGAAGTTTGCTTTAAGAATATAGATAAAGAGAATCCAGCAAGTCTTGCAACTTATGAAGCACATGGTGGCTACAAAGTTTGGCGCAAAATTCTTAATGGTGAAATGACACCAGATGAAATTATTGCAGAATTAAAAACCTCAGGACTCAGAGGGCGAGGTGGCGCTGGCTTCCCAACCGGTTTGAAGTGGAGTTTTATGCCTCGAAACCAAGAGGGTCAGAAATATGTCGTTTGTAACTCAGATGAGGGTGAGCCAGGCACTTGTCATGACCGAGATATTCTTAGATACAATCCTCACTCTGTGATTGAGGGTATGGCGATTGCTGGATTTGTAATGAATGCATCAGTTGGCTACAACTATATTCGAGGTGAATTTATGGAGCCTTATTATCGCTTTGAAGAGGGCTTAAAAGATGCCTATGAGGCTGGCTTACTTGGAAAGAACCTTAAAGGCGGATCTGTGTCTTTTGATTTATATACTCATCTTGGGGCTGGCGCATACATTTGTGGAGAGGAGACAGCTTTACTTGAGTCCCTCGAGGGCAAAAAAGGGCAGCCAAGATTTAAACCTCCTTTTCCAGCCAACGTTGGACTTTATGGAAAACCAACTACCATTAACAATACTGAAACTTTTGCTTCAGTACCTGAAATCCTTTCAAGAGGTGGACAGTGGTTTGCTGACTTAGGTGTGGAAAATTCTGGAGGAACGAAATGTTTCTCCGTGACTGGCAATGTTAAAAAGCCAGCTAACTTTGAAGTACCAATGGGTACACCATTTTCTAAATTACTAGAATTGGCTGGTGGACTAAAAGAAGGTAGAAAACTTAAAGCGGTTATTCCAGGGGGCTCATCAACACCGATTTTAACAGCAGATACTGCTATGCAAATGACCATGGATTACGATAGCATCGCAAATGCTGGATCAATGCTTGGCGCGGGTTCAGTCATTGTTATGGACGACACAACATGCATGGTTAAAACTTTGACACGTTTAGCACACTTTTACTATGACGAGTCATGTGGTCAGTGCACCCCTTGCAGAGAAGGGACAGGCTGGCTATATAGAATGCTTCAAAGAATTCTTGACGGAAATGGCAAAAAAGAAGATCTTGATTTACTGTTGTCAGTTGGAGAAAAAATTATGGGAAATACAATCTGCGCTCTTGGAGACGCAGCTGCAACTCCTGTTGAAAGCTTCATTAAACACTTTAGAGAAGAATTTGAGTACTATATTGAACATGGCAGAAGCATGGTTGAAGTGGAACATAATTTAATTGAGGAAGTGGCAAGTGTCTGAAATTGAAATTGAAATTGATGGCCAGCTATTGAGCGCTAATCAAGGCGACTCCATTATTACTATTGCGGATAGAGAAGGAATAGAAGTTCCTCGCTTTTGTTATCACAAAAAGTTGTCAGTTGCGGCAAATTGTAGGATGTGTCTAGTCGATATTGAGGGAGTGCCCAAGGCTCAACCAGCTTGCTCAACTCCTGCTGCGAGTGGTATGAAAATTCATACAAAAAATGATAAAGCCAAGTTTGCTCAAAAAGCAGTCATGGAGTTTTTATTGATTAACCACCCTTTAGATTGTCCTATCTGTGATCAGGGCGGAGAATGCGAACTTCAAGATGTTGCAATGGAATATGGCTCGGATGTTTCGAAATTTAATGAAGGAAAAAGAATCGTTCCAGATAAAGGCATTGGCGCTCTCATTCAAACAGATATGACAAGATGCATACACTGCACCCGCTGCGTAAGATTTGGTGCTGAAGTCGCTGGTATTGTGGAGATGGGTGGAACCGGCAGAGGCGAAGGTGTAAAAATTGAACCTTTTTTGACGGAAGGTATTCAGTCAGAGCTTTCAGGTAATATGATTGACGTTTGTCCAGTGGGCGCTCTCACTTCAAAGCCTTTCAGGTATGAAGCAAGAACTTGGCAAATGAACGCAGTTCAGAGTGTTGCTCGACATGATTTGGTTGGCTCTAATATCTTTACGCAATCATACAGAGGCAAAGTGAAGAGAGTCGTTGCTAGAGACAATGACTCGGTAAATGAAACATGGATTTCTGATAGAGACCGCTTCTCATATGAGGGTTTAAATCATGAGAGTCGCTCACTTAAACCTAAAGTCAAAAAAAATGGTGAATGGCTGGAAGTTGACTGGCAAGAAGCACTTGCCTTTGCAATTGAAGGGATCAAAAATAATGCAGAGAGACCAGAGCAGTTAGGTGTCTTGGCCTCAAAAAATGCTTCGCTCGAAGAATACTATTTGATGCAAAAATTAGCTCGCAGCTTTGGAACAGAAAATATTGATTTTCGATTAGATCATGCTAATTTGAGTCCTGGAAGTTCGATGGATTCAAGTATTACTCTATCTGAAATTGAGTCAGTAGATCATGCATTAATTTTGAGTTCATATACACGTTTAGAGCAGCCTATGATTAACCATCGTATTAGGAAGGCAGTTATTAATGGCGCAACGGTCAACACAATTAATAGCAAGAAATTTGATTTTAACTTTAAGACAAAAATAGACCTTTTGACCGCTCCGCAAGCATTATTACCAGCTCTTCAGTCTATTCTTAAGTCTCTCTATCTAAAGACAAAGGCTGATTTGCCTGAACAGCTATCAAAGGTTAACTCCAGTGATGAGCATGACAAGATTGCCAATGATTTAATTGCTTCTGAAAATGGAGTAATTGTTTTAGGAGAACATCTAAAGAGTAATCCTAGTAACTCAGTAATTATTAGTACTGTCTCTCAAATTGCACAAATTTCAAATTCAAAAATTGCTAATTTGACGCTTTCAGGTAATGCCCATTCTGCTGAAAAAGTTGGCTTTATTCCAACTAATCAGGGAATGAATGCCTCCTCTATGCTCACTGAGAGTTGCAAAGCATTCTTATTAATGGATGTAGACAGTCAGTATGACTTTTTTAATCCAAAGCTAGCAATGGATTTATTTAACAAGGATGACGTCTTTGTTGTTTCACTAACAAGTTTTGAAGATCAATCAACCCTTTTAAGTGCTGATGTTATTCTCCCTATGGCTTCTTTTTATGAAACATCTGGAACTCATATCAACTTTGATGGAATAGCTCAGTCATTTAGTGCCTCTGTTAAAAGTCCTGGAGACTCTAAGCCTGGATGGAAAATTATCAAAGTAATGGCAGATTTGCTTGAGCTAGAAGGCTTCAGCTTTGTAGATTCATCACAGGTAGCAGAAGAAGCGCTATTATCCTCAAAGGTGCAGACCCAAATTAATGGCTCCTTTGCAGAGAGTTTTGAAGACTCAGATATTACAACGCTATGGCAGTATGCTCCTTACGCAATTGATAATGTGACTCGAAGAGCAAAAGCTCTTCAGGAGTCAAACATAGGAAAGATTAATAGTGCATATATTGCAAAGTCAACAGCAAAGAAATTAAGTCTTAGCCAAGATGATCTTTACCTAGGAGTGCCAGTCTCAATCTCAGATGATGTCGCAGAAGATTGTGTTTTTGTTCACACTAGTCAGGCCAGAAGGGTTTAGGGGGAATCGGTTATGTGGCAATCATTCGTCGAGCTTATTCACCACTTAATACCTTGGTTTAATGGCGGCTTAGCAGACGTAATAATTATTGTAATTAAAGGTTTAGCATTGATCTTTCCTTTAATTATTGCGATGGCGTATATGACCTATGCAGAAAGAAAAGTGATTGGTTTTATGCAGCTAAGAATTGGGCCTAATCGTGTTGGCCCATTTGGCCTTCTGCAGCCATTTGCAGATGTCTTTAAGATGCTATTTAAAGAAATTATTTTTCCCTCAAAGTCAAACATTTACCTATTTTTATTGGCACCTGTTTTAGCATTTGTGCCAGCAGTCGCAGTTTGGGCAGTAGTTCCTTTTGGTGAGGATTTTTATATTGCCAACCTAGATATAAGTCTGCTTTATGTGATGGCAATTGGATCAGTGGGTGTATACGGTATTGTTCTCGCAGGCTGGGCCTCTAATTCAAAATATCCTCTTTTAGGAGCGCTAAGAAGTACAGCGCTTCTTATCTCTTATGAGCTTGTTATAGGTTTTGTTTTAGTAACGGTAGTCATGATTGCGAGTTCAGTCAACCTGAATACTGTGGTTGAAAGTCAATCTGGCGGTATATTGAATTGGTATTGGATTCCATTATTTCCAATGATGATCGTATTCTGGATTGGTGCATTAGTTGAGACGAATAGAGCGCCTTTTGATGTTGTAGAGGGTGAGTCAGAAATTGTTGGAGGAACGCATGTAGAGTATTCTGGAATGCCTTTTGCATTATTTTTTATGGCCGAATACTTCAACATGATATTCATGGCTATGCTTGCGGTTTTGTTATTCTTTGGTGGTTGGCATTCCCCATTTGATGGCATTCCATATCTTGAGAGTTGGTTTGCATTTGTTCCGGATTTAATTTGGCTTTTGGCTAAGATGAGTTTCTTTTTATTCTTGTATTTTTGGATACGTGCCTCATTCCCTAGATTTAGGTATGACCAAATTATGCGATTATGTTGGAAGGTTTTCTTGCCATTGACAATTGTTTGGATATTTGTCGTGGCATTGATGACTCAATTAAATATTGGACCTTGGTTTTAAGGAGAATGAGAAATGATCAATAAAGTTAAAAAATTAGTGAATGACTTTAGCCTTGGTGAGCTACGAACTGGCCTCAAGGTCACAAGTAAAGAGCTTGTTAATAAAAAAATCACTGTCCAATTCCCTGAGGAGCGAACACCGATTTCTCCTAGATTTAGGGGCCTTCATGCCTTGCGTCGTTATCCAAATGGTGAAGAGAGATGTATAGCATGCAAACTGTGTGAAGCAGTCTGCCCAGCAAATGCAATCACTATTGACTCAGAAATGAGAGAAGATGGAACGAGAAGAACAACCCAATATGATATTGATTTATTTAAGTGTATTTTTTGTGGTTTTTGTGAAGAAGCATGCCCAGTTGATGCAATTGTTGAGACGCATATCTTTGATTATGCATTCGAGTCAAGAGAGGGAAGTATTATTGATAAAAAAAGCCTATTAGCTATTGGCGATGAAAATGAAGAGGCCATTAATAAGGCTAGATTAGAAGACTCCAAATATAGGTAAGGGCTGTTATGGAATTTACATCAATCTTATTTTATGTGTTCTCGTTTTTCTTTGTCGTGAGCTCATTTGTGATGATTACCTCTAGAAATACTGCAAAAGCAGCACTCTGGCTCATCCTGACTTTTTTCAGTGCAGCAAGTCTCTGGCTACTTCTTGAAGCAGAGTTTTTGGCTATCACACTCATATTGATTTATGTGGGTGCTGTTATGGTTCTTTTCATGTTTGTAATCAAGATGCTGGACACAGAGCAGTCAACACTTAGAGCTCAGTTTACGCGTTATCTTCCTCTGGGTATTTTTGTATCCATTGTAGTCATTGTTCAAATGGCCCTAGTTTTGAACGCTGGTCCTTTCGATCTTGAGGTAGTAGGAATGCCAGAAAAACATGGTTCATCTTATAGCAATATTACTGCTATTGCTGAGCAGCTTTATACAATCTATGTCTATCCATTTGAACTCGCAGCGATACTTCTATTGATTGCAATTATTGCAGCAATAACCCTAGTTCACAGGAATCAGATTAATAGTAAGAAACAAATTATTTCAGAGCAAATCAACGTTCAAGCAAAAGATAGGATGAAGTTTGCTACTATCAATAAAGATAAAGTTAAGGAGTCAAAATGATAGCACTTTCTGACTACCTGATTCTCAGCTCAATTGTTTTTTGTATTGGTCTTGCTGGAATATTTATCAATAGAACAAACATCATCATGATATTGATGTGTGTTGAGTTAATTTTGGCGGCAGTTAATACAAACTTTATTGCCTTTTCTTTTTATGGCTCAGATCTGTCTGGACAAATATTTGTATTCTTTATTTTGACAGTGGCTGCAGCAGAGGTTGCTATTGGCCTTGCGATTTTGACATTGATGTACAGAAATCGTGGCTCGATAGATATTGATGTCACTAATACTTTGAAGGGGTAGTGATGCTTAATATTTACTTGACCATTGTTCTAGCACCCTTGATTGGCTCTCTGATTGTAGGACTTGCAGGCAATCAATTAGGCAGAAAGTTATCTCATTCTATTACCATTCTGGGCGTTGCTATTTCTACTGTTCTGTCTCTATATGTATTCAATCACCACGTTTTAAATGATGCTGATATTTTTAACCAAAATATATACACATGGATGCAAATTGGAAGCCTCAATATTAGTGTAGGGTTTCTAGTCGATAATCTTACCGCGGTGATGCTGGTCGTTGTTTCATTTGTTTCTCTAATGGTCCATATATACACCATTGGCTACATGCATGATGATAAGGGCTACACTAAATTTTTTAGTTACATATCCCTTTTTACTTTTGCAATGTTTACCCTTGTAATCTCAAACAATTTCATGCAGCTCTTCTTTGGATGGGAGGCTGTTGGATTGGTGTCTTATCTTTTGATTGGATTTTGGCATCACAAAGAATCAGCGATTGAAGCAAATCTTAAAGCTTTCCTTGTGAACCGTGTTGGAGACTTTGGCTTCCTTTTAGGAATTGCCTTCGTTCTCATGTTTTTTGGAACGCTTGACTATGCTGAAACATTCAGTCAAAAAGAGCTCATTGTAGGGCAAACATTATTTGGTGATTTTTCTGCTATAACGGTTGTATGTCTTCTACTCTTTGTTGGAGCAATGGGCAAGTCGGCCCAGGTCCCACTCCACGTTTGGCTGCCAGGATCAATGGAAGGCCCAACGCCAATCTCAGCGTTGATTCACGCTGCAACGATGGTTACTGCAGGTATATTCATGGTGTCTCGTATGTCACCTCTATTTGAATTAAGTGATGTAGCATTGACAGTTGTTATGGTTATCGGTGCAATCACTGCATTATTTATGGGATTGCTTGGAATTGTTCAAAATGACATTAAAAAAGTCGTTGCTTATTCAACCCTCTCTCAGCTTGGCTATATGACTGTTGCACTTGGAGTCAGCGCCTACTCTGTTGCGATATTTCACCTCATGACGCATGCCTTTTTTAAAGCGTTACTTTTTTTGGCAGCTGGTTCTGTCATTGTCGCTCTGCACCACGAACAAGATATCAGAAAAATGGGTGGCCTCAGAAAGAAAATGCCTATCACTTATATGACCTCGCTTCTAGGTACGTTGGCTTTAATCGGATTCCCTGGATTTGCAGGCTTCTATTCAAAAGATATGATTATTGAAGCCGTACATTATTCTGATTTGCCTTTTGCAGGATGGGCCTACTTCGCTGTTGTGCTGGGCGTATTTATAACTGCCTTTTATAGTTTGAGATTATTGTTCTTAGTTTTTCATGGTGAATCTAGAGTTGATAGCCATACTGAGGAGCACCTTCATGAGACTGCTCCATCAATAACGGTACCCCTAGTTCTCCTTGCAATACCCTCAGTTGTAATAGGTTACTTTACTATTGAGCCCATGTTATTTGGCGGATGGCTAGAAAATGCAATTACTATCGATTCATCGCACCATGCTTTAGACAAACTTAAAAGTCATTTCCACTCTGCATTCGCACTCATAACTCATTCTGTAGTTACACTTCCATTCTGGATGATGATTGGCGGCGGTATTACAGCGTGGGTGTTTTGTTTGTATCGAACTGATTGGGCAGAGATGATTCAGTCTAAACTCAAGAGAACCAACTATGTGCTGAACTCTCTTTATGGCTTTGATAAGTTAAATGAAATTATCTTTGTGAAGGGTGCACTTAAGATTGGTAATCTCCTTTGGAAGGTCTCAGATATGGCTTTAATTGACAAGCTACTTGTCAATGGGAGTGCGAAATTTACACGTTATTTGGGCGCCTTCATAAGACCTGTTCAGACTGGCTATGTCTACCACTATGCATTCTTTATGATAGTAAGTTTGATGCTTGTTTTGGGTTGGGTGTTAATCGCTTCAGATTATTCATTTTTAAGTTAAGGTAGAAGTATGGATTCATTGCTAAGTATTTTGATTTGGTTGCCTATTTTTGGAGCTGGCGCAGTACTGTTGATTGGAAATAATAGAAGCCAACTTGCAAGATGGGTCAGCGCTGGCATATCAATACTCGTCTTTCTTTTATCTATAAATTTGTTTTTAGACTTTGATACAAATACATCATCGATGCAGTTTGTTGAAAAAATGAGCTGGATTTCTCAGTTTAATATTTTTTATCATCTGGGAATAGATGGAATTTCAATGCCTTTGATTATCTTGACTACTTTTTCTACAATATTGGTCATCATTGCTGGGTGGGAGGTTATTAAAAATAGGGTGGCTGATTACATGGCTGCATTTTTAATGATGGAGGGGATCATTATTGGTGTCTTCTCAGCAATGGACTCAATGCTTTACTATGTTTTTTGGGAAGCTTCATTAATACCAATGCTTCTAATCATCGGAGTTTGGGGTGGTCAAAATCGTGTTTATGCCTCAATTAAGTTCTTTTTGTACACATTCCTAGGTTCGGTATTTATGCTTGTTTCACTCATTTATATGTACAACCTTGGTGGTTCATTTGCTATTTCTGATATGCATTCTTTGCCATTAACATTGAGTCAGCAGAGCTGGATTTTTTGGGCATTTTTCCTTGCATTTGCGGTCAAAGTTCCAATGTTTCCAGTTCATACATGGCTTCCTGATGCCCACGTTCAGGCGCCAACAGGGGGCTCAGTAATTCTAGCTGCTATTATGTTGAAAATGGGTGGTTATGGATTCTTTAGATTCTCACTACCTATAACGCCAGATGCATCATCCTATTTTTCTTTTGTTGTCATCGTGCTCTCATTAATTGCCATTGTCTATATTGGCTTCGTTGCTTTAGTTCAAAAAGACATGAAGAAATTAATTGCTTACTCCTCAATCTCTCATATGGGGTTCGTTACTTTAGGTGTCTTCGCTTTATTCTCAATTATGAAAATGGACTCAAATGGTGAACTTATATCGATTGCTGGAGCAAGTATTGAAAGTGCATACCTTGGGCTAGAGGGAGCAATGATTCAAATGGTTTCTCATGGCTTCATATCTGCCGCTATGTTCTTGGTAGTTGGCGTGCTATATGATCGTCTTCATTCCAGGGAAATTTCTACTTACGGCGGTGTTGTCAATTCAATGCCAAAATTTACAGGTTTTGCTGTTTTGTTTGCAATGGCAAATGCTGGACTCCCAGGTACCTCCGGTTTTGTTGGAGAATTTATGGTCATCCTAGGTGCGCTTCAAGCAAATTTTTGGTACGCATTTTTAGCTGCTATGACTCTGATCGTTGGTGCGGCATATACACTATGGATGGTTAAACGGGTATTTTGGGGACCAATTGTCAATCCAGATGTAAAAACGCTGAGTGATGTTAACGCCAGAGAATTTGGTGTCCTTTCAATTCTTGCGGTGGCGGTATTGTGGATGGGTATTTATCCTCAGCCCGTAATTGAGGTAATGCATATTTCTATCGCAAACCTTTTAGAGCAGTCCCTTACGACTAAAATACCAGCTATATTATGATGAATTTTAACTTTAATGTTTCAGAACTAATCTTTATTTTGCCGGAGCTTTTTCTCCTAAGCGCAATTTCTTTTATTTTATTATTTGATTTATTTGTTAGTGAGAAATACAAAAAATATTCTTATCATTTGTCTCAATTGGCGCTAATAATTACAGGTTTTCTTGCGTTTAATCTAATTGGTGAGAGCGCAACTATTTTCTCTGGGACATTCGTGCTGGATAATTTAGGCTCAACCTTTAAAGTATTTGTTCTTGGGTTTTCAGTGATTGCGCTTGTTTACTCTCGTCAATACCTTATAGTCCATGAGCTATTAAGGAACGAATATTTCATTCTTGCGCTAATGTCCATCCTTGGAATGATGGTTATGATATCTGGACATAGCCTCCTTACTTTGTATTTGGGATTGGAAATAATGTCACTCTCACTTTATGCACTTATAGCAACTGCAAGGGATAGAGCCTTTGCGATTGAGGCAGCATTAAAGTATTTTGTTTTAGGTGCTATTGCTTCAGGCTTGCTGCTGTATGGAATGTCGATGATCTATGGCATAACTGGTGGCTTAGATATTGCCCAGATATCAAATTTTGCAAGTTCATCCACACTAGAATCTCAAGAAACATTGATTCTTAATTTTGGTCTAGTTTTTCTTGTAATCGGTGTTGCTTTCAAACTTGGTGCAGTTCCTTTTCATATGTGGGTGCCAGATGTCTATCAAGGCTCACCTACTTCAGTCACAATGTTTCTATCAACGGTTCCAAAGATTGCGGCAGTTGCCTTATTAGTTCGACTGCTTATTGATGGTTTGGGTAATTTTCAGCAGTATTGGGCTGATTTATTTATGATCCTAGCTGTCCTTTCCATTGCTGTCGGATCGCTAGTTGCATTGACTCAAGTGAATATTAAAAGAATGCTCGCTTATTCAACTATATCGCATGTAGGGTTTGTACTCCTGGGCTTTATGACAGGAGTTTTAGAGGGTTATGGTTCAGCTGTATTTTATGTATTGGCTTATATTCTAATGAGTCTAGCAGCTTTTGGGTCCATCATAGCGCTGAATAGAAATGGTTTTGAAGCTGACCAAGTTTCAGACTTTAAAGGCCTTAGTAAGCACTCTCCATGGTTTGCTCTAATTATGCTTGTGGTAATGCTGTCAATGGCAGGAGTTCCTCCTTTTATTGGGTTTTATTCTAAGCTATTTATCCTTCAACAGGTGATATCTGAGGGTTACGTCATTCTGGCAGTCGTAGCAGTTATTTTTGCAGTCATCAGTGCTTATTATTATTTACAAGTCATTAAAACCATGTACTTTGACGAGTCAGATAAAGAAATTATTGTCTCCGCTCCAATTGATCTAAAGGTTGTTCTGTCCTTAAATGGTATCCTGATATTAATCATTGGCTTAATGCCGAGTTTTTGGATGAATCTATCTGTTTCACTCTTCTAACTGACCCAAGTTTTTATTAGATTTTCTGTAGAATGGCTTTATGATTATTGCGCATCGTGGAGTCTCATTTACATTCCCTGAAAACTCTCTGCCAGCCTTTGAGGCATCTTGGGAGCTCGGTGTTGATGGAATCGAAGGCGACTTCCATTTAACTAAAGATGGTGAAATTATTTGTATCCATGATGATGACACTGAGAGAGTCTGCAACACTAAGGCAGTGATCCACAACTCAACTCTTAAAGATTTAAAAGAATTAGAACTAAGTTCTAAAGGAGACTCTAATCTCAATCTAAAAATTCCGACATTGTCTGAGGTAATCCAGAGCGCTCCAAAAGGAAAGAAAATTTTCATTGAAATCAAGTGTGGCCCTGAAATTCTCTCTCCGCTTTTGAATCAGCTTTCCAATTCTGAAATGAGTCCAGATGATATAGTGGTTATTTCATTTCATTCTGATGTGATAAAAGAGTTAAAGGCATTAAATCCAGTTTACAAAGGATTTTTTCTTTATTCTTGTGAGGATGGCCGAGATTTTGATAGATTAATTGATGAGGCTTTAGAGATAAATGCGAATGGAATCTCAACTGACAATGAATCTTCAAAATTATTTGTGGATAAAGTGATTGATGCTGGCTTAGAGTATCACTCTTGGACGATAGATGATGCAGATATCGCATTAAAGTTAATCGAGTGGGGAGCAAGTTCAATTACCACCAACGATCCTGAATCAATAATGAAAAGGATTAAGGGCTAAATTAAATTTATTCCTTGACGTTCTATCTTCAAGAGACTTAAAATGCAGGCTCTTATCATTTGTGATTCTTAACTTACTGTGTCCAATAATCTATCGGCAAGCGTTATCACGGCAATATTAGCGGCATTCTTTTTCTCTCTTGCTGCTACAGTAGTCCCGTATTTTTATGGAGTCGGAGGAACTGTATTCCTTCTTCTCTCGGTACGCTATGTCAGCACCTTTATATTTGCAAGCATTCTAAATAAGTCACCTAAGAAAGCTAAAAGTAGATCAGCTCATACTAGACTCATCTTAATAAGTCTGTTCCAGGCCCTCTTTATTTCTTCTTACATGTATTCAATCAAGTTAATTCCGCTGAGCCTTGCTGTAGTCGTGATTTACACGTTCCCTATCATTACCTTTTTTGTAAATTCTCTTATCAAAAGTAGATCCATTGATCTTTTATCAGTTGCCGCTCTATTAGTTTCGCTATTTGGTATTTGGGTTTTGGTTCAGGGCGACTCAAGTGATTGGAATTTGTGGGGCATATTTTGGGGCTTGGTTGCCTCCTGCGCTCAAGTCACAGTCAACATTCTATCCAGGCACGATAGCGTTGAGTCTGGTTGGGGACTCGTTAAATACATAACAGTCTTGCCTTCATTAATATTTGTATCCATATACTTTATCCTGAATTCGGATCCAATTGCATCGGTCTCATCTGAAATGCTCATGTGGAGTATTCTCTCCGCAATGGGAATGAGTGGAGGCTTCTATTTTTTCTTTAAATCAATCTCTCTCATTGGGCCTGTTAGGACATCTAACGTAATGTATCTAGAGCCAGTATTTACAATACTTTTAGGTGTGATGCTTTTGCAAGATGCCCTTGGGATGAGTCAGTGGGTCGGTATGTTTATCATTTTTATTGCAACCATTTCTCTAGAACGATGGGGTAAAAAGTATAATTAAAACAATTATCGGTATTGTTTGAGGAGGAATCAGTGGATTCACCGATCTGGAAACCAAATGAGTCTCAAATTCGTAACGCGAATATCACAAAGCTCTTAAGTCATGCGAACCAGAAAGCAGGTCTAGACTTTTCAAATTATTGGGATTTGCATCAGTATTCTATTGATCACTCTGATAAGTTTTGGCGATTGGTTGCGGATTATTGCGGTGCGATAGGTGATTTTTCAGGCCCTGTGCGAGTGGGCGAGTCGATGATTGATACCAAATGGTTTCCTGAAGCGTCCTTAAATTTTTCTGAAACTATGCTGGCACGTCGCGACAAAGCAGATGCGATCGTTTTTCGAGGTGAGAACAAGGTCGAATTACGCCTTTCTTTTAATGATCTCTATGAGCAAGTTGCCAAAGTTCAAGCACATATGAAGGCTTGTGGTGTTGGCCCAGGAGATCGAGTTGCAGCCTTTCTCCCAAATCATCCTGCGGCTATTATTGGTATGCTCGCTACAAGTTCAATTGGAGCGATTTGGTCTAGCTGCTCGCCTGATTTTGGTAAGCAAGGTGTTTTGGATCGTTTTGGGCAGATTGAGCCCAAGTTGATTTTTGTTGTTGATGGCTATTATTACAATGGAAAAGCGCATGACACAATTGAGAGAGTTAAGGGATTTTTAGATAATTTACCTTCAATCGAAAATATCATAATGGTTGAATATATTCAAACATATCAGGGCGATATAGAGAGCTGTTCAACTCTTTTGGAGGTGTTATCAAACCAACCAGAGAATGAAGTCGTGTTTACGCATGTCCCTTTTGATCATCCACTTTGTATACTCTATTCTTCAGGCACGACGGGCGCGCCTAAGTGCATAGTCCATGGCCACGGAGGCACACTTTTACAGCATCTTAAAGAGCTTCAGCTACATGCCGATGTTCGCGAAGATGATCGAGTATTTTATTTCACAACTTGTTCTTGGATGATGTGGAACTGGTTGGTTTCAGCTTTAGCTAGTAAGGCAACGGTAATGCTATATGATGGCTCACCATTTTATCCAGGACCGAGAACACTTTGGGATTTTGCAGAGGCTGAAAAATTTACGTTATTTGGCACTTCAGCTAAGTATGTTGAGGCGTTACAAAAAGTGGGTTTCTCTCCGAAATCTGAACACAATCTTGAGGCGCTTCGTGGCATGGCTTCAACCGGATCACCGCTTTCTGCAGAAGGTTATGATTTTGTGTATTCTGAGATTAAAGATGATCTGCATCTCGCATCGATCTCTGGAGGTACAGATATTGTCTCATGCTTTGTTTTGGGCGTGCCGATCCTGCCGGTTTATCGGGGTGAAATACAAGCGCCTGGGCTTGGCATGGATGTGCAAGTTTGGACTGATGAAGGTGAATCTGTTCATCAAGAGCGTGGTGAGCTTATTTGTGCACAATCATTCCCATCTCGCCCGGTGTTCTTTTGGAGTGATGAGGGAGATAAGAAATATCATTCTGCCTACTATGAACATTTTGAAAATGTTTGGGCCCATGGTGATTTTGCGGAAATCACAGAGCATGGCGGCGTTGTGATTTATGGGCGTTCGGATGCGGTCCTTAATCCTGGAGGTGTTCGCATTGGTACTGCAGAGATTTACCGTCAAGTAGATAAAGTTGAGGCGGTACTTGAGAGCATCGTGATTGGGCAGGAATGGAAAAATGATGTACGTGTTGTGCTTTTTGTGAAGATGCGCGAAGGGCAGGAGCTTACAGATGTTCTCATTAAGGGGATTAAGTCAACTATCCGCACAGAGTGCACACCGAGACATGTTCCAGCAAAGATATTAGAAGTTGGTGATATTCCTAGAACAAAATCCGGAAAAATCGTAGAGATTTCGGTTCGTGATATAGTGCACGGGCGTGAGATTAAAAACAAGGAGTCGCTTGCAAACCCTGAGGCTTTAGAGTTTTTTAAAAACCGTGTAGAGCTCCTATCAATTTGAGCTATCTAAACTAATTACATATTATGAAAATAGTCATAGCTCCTGATTCTTTTAAAGAAACACTCTCAGCATTTGAGGTTGCCAGTACTATTGAGTCAAGCTTTCAAAATGTTTTTCCAGAGGCTGAAATCATTAAGATTCCAATCGCTGATGGTGGTGAAGGCACAGTCGAGGCAATGGTAAGAGCAACTGATGGAAGTTTTGAGTTCTCAGAGGTCGAAGGGCCAATGGGTAATATCACAAGTGCTAAGTGGGGGATGCTTGGAAACTCAAAAACAGCTGTGATTGAGATTGCAGAAGCATGTGGCTTGCATTTAGTTCAAGCAAACAAAAGAAACCCAATGACTGCTTCCAGTTTTGGAGTCGGACAGCTTGTAGTCGCCGCGCTAGATAAAGGAGCAAAAAAAATCATTATTGGTCTTGGAGGAAGCGCTACTAATGATGGAGGATATGGATTTTTAAGGGCAATCGGTGTTCAGTTTTTGGACTCTGAAGGCAATGAATTGAATGGTCATTTTGAAACTCTAAGCTTGTTATCTGATATTAATTTCAATCATATAGATACACGAATAAAGAACACATCTATCGAGATAGCCTGTGATGTAGATAACCCGCTTTTAGGAGAAAAAGGCGCCTCTAAAGTTTTTGCAGCGCAAAAGGGCGCGAGCAATAAAATGATTGAAGAGCTAGAGTCAATCATGACTAACTATTATGAGATCATCTCAAGTCAGTTAGGCAGTCAGTTAAATGATCGGCCTGGGTTCGGTGCTGCTGGCGGGCTAGGTTTTGGCATTTCAGCTTTCATAAATTCAGAACTTAAGAGCGGAATTAACATTGTCCTCGAGGCGCTCAACTTTAATCAATATTTATTGGATGCAGATCTAGTGATTACTGGGGAGGGCCGGATTGATAGTCAAAGCGAAAGAGGCAAGGCTCCAATTGGCGTTATTAAATATGCAAATCAGTTGAACTGCAAAGTTATTGTCATTGCAGGCTCAGTTGATGATCCAAAAACTTTTAATCAAAAGTTCAATGTAACTAACTCGTACGGCATTGTTAATGCAAAGTTTTCAATTGAAAAGGCTTTTGAGGACCCTTATGGGTGCCTTAAAAGTGTCTCTCAAAAAGCTGCAGAGGATTTCAAAGTTTTAGTAACCTAATTCAGGGTTAACGAGATTATTAAGGCCCTCATGTGCAATATATCTGCGCATATTCATCATCACCAAATCGAGCGTCAGTGGGATATAGGTGTCACCATCATCGGCTGAGATGTGAGGCATAACCATAAGGTTAGGTGTAGTCCACAGCTTAGAATCTGATGGAAGAGGTTCAGGGTCAAACACGTCAATGATTGCTGCCTTAATGTGGCCAGAGTTTAAGTTATCAACAAGCGCGTCATAGTCCATTGTTGCCGCTCTACCAACATTAATGATTCCTACGCCAGGCTTCATTAACGATTGACGTCTTTTATCCAAAAGGTTATAAGTCTCCTTTGTGTTTGGCGTTGACATAAATATATAGTCAGCAAGGGGAAGTACTTCATCGAGCTCATCTTGAGTGACCATTTGGTCAATATCATCAAGATCTTTTCCGTGACGACTCACACCAATCACATTCATTCCAAGAAGCTTACACTTTTGAGCAGCCGCATAACCAATGTTTCCAACTCCAATAACAAGTAAAGTTTTTCCGACGATGGGAGAAGAGTATAGAGACTCCCAATGATTACTCTGTTGATTTCTGACTATTTCAGGAATATGAGTGTGCAGCATTAGAACGCTCATCAGTCCAAACTCTCCAGCCTTAGCAGAATGAACACCTCTATTATTTACAACAGAGACATTTTCAGGAACCCAATCCATCGGACATAAATGCTCAACCCCAGCACCAATGATATGTATCCACTTTAAATTAGGAGCAATTTCCGATAGATTTTCAGTCGGAAAATCCCAGCAAACAAGGACTTCAGCTGTCTTCATGGACTCATAAAAGTTATCAAGATCCCAGTCAAAAATAGGTTCAATCTTATGGATGAGGTCAGGGTAATTTGTAATTGCTTTATCGAACCGCTCTTTAGTCATTGCAAAAACATTCTCTCCCTCTATAGTTGGAGGGAATGAATCAGGATTGGCATGATTACTCTTAAAATGAACTCTTATTTTTTTATCACTCTTCATAGCTTGTTTTGCATGAGTTTAAGGATTTTCTCTTGACTGAATTTCTTTTAATTTATTTGTGACGATTTCAACTCTCTCTTTTTCAGATTTTCCATCTACTTCAAACTGAATTTTAATGAATTCATGAGCAAGTTTGCTGAAGAAGTCATTTTCATCTTGAACACTGCTTGGAATATTAATTACTGAATCTCCCCCGTAGGTTGGTATAGGCGAGTCTTTTAATTCGGTTACTTTTAATGGCTCTTTGCCTGCATCTAGACTTCTGATTTGTTCCCTAATTTTTTGGCGCATCATTGCAACGCCCTGATCACTAGCCAGTAAGTTTTCATTTTTATGAATATTGATTGGACCCATGCCCTCGCATGCCTCTCTATCTGCTGGAAATCTTTGGCGCTGCTCATAAGGACGATCGAATATCTCACCTTGCTCAATAAGTTCTGGACCCTCTGGAGTATTGTATTCTTGAGGGTCACCCCGTTCACCAAAATTTGCCCATGCATAGCAAATGGTAGTTTCATCATCAACTGGGACAACCCATCTTGTGAATGAGCTGCGCCCATAAAGTATTTGCCTGGTTCCATCAGCCGCAAATGCTGCGCCGGCTTGCGTAAAGTTTGGCAGAACAACCTCATTAACTCTAAACCAGACATTGTCCCCCACCCTTCTTGTATTGCATCCAAGAATCCAATTATCACGTTCAAAAAAATCAATTTGGCCTACTTCACCAAAACCTTCAGAGAACTGTTGACGACTCATATTAGAGTGAAGAAATGATGTATGTATTGGGTCAACTATTGCATCAAGTACTTGAAGCCAATTGCAATCAAATGGAGCCTTGTATGGAACCATTTCCATGCCATCAAAATCTAGACTGTCGTAGTTAGGAAACTCAGGCTTTTTTTCTATTGGCCCTAGATAGGCAAAAATAAGACCTTTGAATTCATGAGTTGGATAAGCACCAAGTCTTACCTTTTGCTTTATAAAGTCTTGAGTATGCTCTGGCTGTCCTGGCACCTCTAAAATGGAACCATCAACATCAAAATGCCACCCATGATAGCAGCAGCTAATACCTGTTTTTTGACAAATTCCAAATTCAAGTGACGCTTGTCGATGTGGGCAATGCTTGTGAACTAAGCCTAACTGTAAACTCTGGTCTCGGAATAAAACTAACTCCTCACCTAGGATTTTTATTGCTACAGGAAGGTCTCCAAGTTCTGATGAAATAAAAATTGGATGCCAGTATCTTCTGAAGTATTCACCTGCTTTAGTTCCTGGACCAATCCGTGCGATTTCATCATCTATCTCTTTAGAATGTTTTAATTCATAGCCTGAAAAACCTTTTAGATTAATATCTGTGCTATTTTTTTTGATGCTCAAACCTCTATTCCCCAATAATTTATCTGACTTCATTCATTCAAATAATACCAAACATATTTACATATTAATCAATTTTTAATTAAATAATGACCATATTGCCAACTAATTATCAAGTAATTACTTAATATGCAATAATTGGGTTTATAATCTTGATACTTAATAATCAAATTCTAAATATGGATTCATCATTCATTACAGATAACCTGTCTTCTTTTAATAAAGAAGGTGCCCTAAAGCATGGTTTACCAAGCATGGCTTATACCAGTGAAGAATTTTATAAAACTGAATGTCAAACTGTCTTCTCAAATAATTGGGTATTTGTTGGCTTTGCTCATGAATTTAATGAACCTGGCGATGCAGTTCCAGTAAATGTTGCTGGTCAGCCAGTGCTTCTGATTAAGAACGTTAACGGAAGTATCAATGCATTTCATAATTCCTGTTCACATCGTTGCCTTAAAATTGTTGATGAGGCATGCAATGTTGGTTCAATGCTATCTTGCCCATATCATTCATGGACCTATAATCTAGACGGTGATCTTTGCGCCACTCCTTTTTTTGGAGGGAGAGAGCACCAACCTGAAGGATTTAATATGACAGAGCATGGACTTCATTCTGTCAAAATTGCAATCTGGCATGATTGGATATTTGTTAATTTGAATAGTGAATCTCAAGATTTTGAGGAATACGCTAAGCCATTAATTAATAACTTTCAAGACATAGACTTTAAAAAAATGAATCCTGTTGCAACTCTTGATTTTGGTGAGATAGAGACAAACTGGAAATTTTTAATGGAAAATTTCATAGAGCCTTACCATGTTCAGTTTGTTCATAGAACCACAACGAATCAGCCACTTGAAGATCACTACACAATTGTCGATGGTGTCTGTGTTGGAAGTGCAATTGATCTGGATGAAAATGATAAAGTTGAGGGAAGTTTGTCTGTCAGCTCAAGATACCTCACCCTATTTCCAAATTTTATAATTGGGCGATATTTCCCTGATCAGATTGGGGTTTATTTAAATGTACCAACTGATTCTGGACACACTCTTCAAAAAAGAGTTATCTACACAACAGATGGGAAAGCTATTTCGGATAAAAGTGTAGAGGAGATTAAGAAGTTGTGGTGGGATGTTCATAAAGAAGATCATGCGATTTGTGAAAAAATGCAGCTCGGAAGATTGTCCCCAGCTTCAAAGAATGGCGGTTTACTTTCTCCCTTCTGGGAGGATAGTGTCAGAGCCTTTCAGCAAATGATTGCTGATGCTGTAACCAAATAAATATTATTAATGAGGAGTAATGATGGCAGATGAAAATTTTAATAGTGACTATAGATTAGCACACACGATGATGCGGGTACTGGATTTAGATAAATCAATCCACTTTTATTGCGACATACTGGGAATGAATGTTCTCAGAAAAACCGACTACCCGGGAGGGCGATACACTAATGCGTTTGTAGGGTACGGGCCAGAGATAGAATTTCCAGCACTGGAGCTCACTCATAACTGGGATCAAGAGACTCACTATGACAAAGGAAATGGATGGGGTCATATCTGCATTGAAACGCCAGACGTTTATAAGGCTGTTGAGGATTTAGAAGCCAGTGGAGCCAAAATACTGAGTCCAGCAAAGCCGATGAATGCTGGCACTCGAATACTCGCATTCATTGAGGATCCAGATGGATACGTTGTCGAATTAAATGAAAAACTTGAACTAACTGAATAAGGAAAAATAATGAAAGAGAATAAACCACAATTATACAAATTTAGTGAAATTGAGCACCGCCTGCACACCTTAGAGCCAGGTAAAAGTTATATCAAACCATTTGTTACAAGCGCTGTAAGTGACACGATGTGTGGTGGTCTAAATTTTTTAAACGAAGTATCTGTTCCTTGGGAGCTGACGTGTGATGAGATTATTTACTGCATGGAGGGTACATTTAGGTTGACTTGTGATGGCGTAGCTTATGAATGCAGTCCTGGTGATGTGCTATATGTACCAAAAGATAATTCGATTGCCTATGAGTGTGATGAGAAGTGCGTCATTTTTTATGCGGCCTATCCTCATGATTGGAAGCAGCAAGCTGGCATAACGTTTGTTCCTGGAATAGATCCAGAAGATATGCCACAAAATTAGGCTATTAAGATGAGTAACTCGAGTAGTCGTTTAATTAATTTAAATCAAGTTAATGATAAAGCAAGTGATTTAAGTTCACAGCTGCCGACACGAGACACCCTTAAGGATAAATTAAATCAACAAATTATTGATTTACTTGAATTAGATGGGCGATTACCTTTTAAAGAGATCGCTAATAGTCTGAATATTTCTGAAGGCACGGTTAGAAATCGAGTTAACCGAATGAAGGATGCCGGCGTTTTGCAAATCAAAGCTCTTGTCGACCGCTCGGCTATCAATTATTCAACTGATTCCATGTTAGGGATCAAAGTTGCATCTAGCTCAAGTCCAAGCCTCGTAGCTAAAAGACTTGAAAATTGTAATGAAATTGTTTTTATTATGTGGGTTACTGGGCGATATGACTTACTAGTGGAGATTGCATCAGAAAGTGACGACACGCTAAGTAAATTTCTAGAAGAACATTGCTTTAACAACGACGATATAAAAGATGTTGAGGTTATGAAGGGATTATCAACATTTAAAAATCAGTTCTTGTTAAAGTCTCAAGAGAAGCTTTGATAATGAATACAAAAAATAGAAGGAGAAAAATATGACTAAAATTTACCACACAAAGATGGCGGATGCGCTGCCCTCAAAAAAGCGAGTGGCTGAAGAAAAAGCGCGACTTGAAAAAGCCGGCATTAAGTATATCTTGTCATGTTGGATTGATATGCTTGGGCTACCTAAAACTAAGCCAATACCTTTTGCAGAATTTGAAGCATTGTGTGCAGGAAAAGGGCCACAATTTGCTGTACATTCAGTCTCATTTGTTCCAGAATTGGGGCCTAATGATTCGGATCAAATTCCAGTTCCAGATCTAGATAGTCTCGTTATTTGCCCATGGGATAAAACCTGCGTATGGGTTTTTTCTGACTTGTGGTGGGAGGATGAACCTTATAACTTATGCCCTCGACAGACACTCAAAAGAGCTGTTCAAAATGCTGATGATGCTGGTTATAAAGCTTTCTGTGGCATTGAGCCAGAATTTATTGCAATGCGTTATGAAGATGGTCAGCCAGTCAAGGCGATTGATGATGACCCACTTCCAGGTGAAGGCCTGAGACCAAGAAGGCAGGCCTTTGGATATGATGTTGAGTACTCAATTGACTCGATGGAGTTTCTGAAAGAATTAATCGATATTGTTAATGATCTGGGCTGGGAGATGAAGGACGTGGTCTGCGAAGGTGCCTACTCGCAATTTGAGTTAGACTTTACTTATACAAATATTCTACAGATGGCAGACCGATTAGTCTTCTTGAGAGTGCTTCTTAAAGAAGTTGCCAAAAAGTATGGAATGTTTATCACCTTTATGCCGAAGCCAACGATTGGTGACTGGAGATCTGGCGCCCATATTAACTTTAGCATGACAAGCAAAACAGACAATAAGAATATCTTTGAAGGAAAAGATGGTAAGTTTTCTGATGTGGCTTATCACGCTGTTGGTGGCTTAATTAAGCATGGTACTTCAATTACTGCGATAGCCTGTTCTACTGTCAATTCATACAATGGGCTAGTTCCAATTGTAGGCGGTTTTGAGGGCGGCGTTTATACTTGGGCTCCTACGACAATGGCATATGGCGACAATAATCGCTCTTGTATGATTAGACTTCCTCAGAATCGTTTCTGTATTGAAAATCGTGCAGCGGATATGTGCATGAACCCATACCTTTCTCTAGCCATGACAACAGCTTCTGCTTTAGACGGTATTAAAAATAAAATTGATCCAGGTAAGCCATTGAATCTGAATCTGTATACCTTGACTCCTGAAGAAATGGAGGCATCTAACATCAAATCATTGCCTCGCAATCTTCTTGAGGCTATTGAGTCCTTAAATGAAGATGACTTTGCTAGAGAAGTGCTAGGAGATTCGATGCTTCTTCAATTTTTCTCTTATAAGAAAGACGAATGGGATCGATATCATCAGGCAGTAACTGATTGGGAAGTTCAGGAGTTTTTAAGACTCTACTAGATATTAAATCATTACTAAAAAATTAGTACGTTTTTAATTTAAACTATCTTTTTTTGAGTTAATTTTAATTCAAAGATTGTGTTGATTATTGGGAGTAAATATGTGTGGAATTGTTGGACTTTTTATTAAAAATCCTGCCCTTGAGTCTGAACTAGGGGCACTAGTTGCGCCTATGTTAAGTGAGATGACAGAACGAGGTCCTGATAGCGCTGGTATGGCTGTCTATCGAGATCCAAATGACAAAGGGTGTAAGGTGACTGTGCTTTCTCAAAAATTAGATTTTGACTGGGCTTCATTTGAAAAAGCAGTTAACTCTCATTTTTCTCTCAACAAATTCACTGTGACTCAAAATCATGCAGTTCTCTCTCTGGATAATTCGTTGAGTGAAGTCGAGCATTGGCTTGCTTCAAATTGGACCGACCTAAGTGTCACAAGCGCAGGAACTAATATCGAAATTTTCAAGGGCAAGGGCAACCCTGCAGATTTTATCAAACAGTTTGACATTAAAAATATGACCGGAACGCACGCACTTGGGCATACAAGAATGGCGACTGAAAGTGCTATTACGACTGAGCACTCTCACCCCTTTTCTACGGGGCAAGATTTATGCCTGGTACACAACGGCTCATTGTCAAATCATAACCGTCTTCGTGAAACGTTAAAGCGAGCAGGTGTTCAATTCAAAACCGACAATGACAGTGAGGTTGCTGCAGGATATTTGAGTTGGCGCTTGAGTGAGGGTGATGATCTTGATGAGGCGCTTAATCATGCCATTGAGGACCTCGATGGCTTTTATACTTTTGCCATTGGAACTAAGGATGGATTTGCTGTGATGAGAGATCCAATTGGATGTAAACCAGCCATCATGGCTGAGACAGATGATTGGGCTGCTATGTCTTCAGAATATAGGGCAATTGCAACCCTTCCGGGTGCTGAAAATGCACGCATATGGGAGCCTGAACCAACACAAATTTACAGTTGGAAAAGGAGTTAAATATGACGGCAATTAATTTAAATGAAAGCAGTGTCAGAGAGCTCAATGAAAAATTGCAGAGCGGCTCTTCAGGAGATCAGTTCTCTGTCAATAATACGGTTGGTAAGCACGCACTTTCTGTGGGACTGACCTCAGAGATTAATGTCGAGATTAATGGCCATGTCGGCTATTATTGCGCGGGTATGAACCAACAGGCAAATATTGTAATCAATGGTAATGCTGGACCTGGTCTTGCTGAAAACATGATGTCTGGTGAGGTGCGCGTCACAGGAAATGCATCCCAATATGCAGCTGCAACTGCCCATGGTGGTTTACTTATTATTGAGGGCGATGCGAGTTCGCGTTGCGGCATTTCAATGAAGGGAGTCAATATTGTAGTGGGCGGTAATATCGGACACATGAGCGCATTCATGGCACAGTCGGGTTGTCTTGTAGTTTGTGGTGATGCTGGAGATGCTTTAGGGGACTCTGTTTACGAGGCCAAAATTTATGTTCGCGGTGAAGTCAAAAGTTTGGGTACAGATTGTATTGAAAAAGAAATGCGTGATGAGCACAAAAAAGAGCTTAAAGAATTACTAAAACAATCAAATATGAACCATAAGGTCGAAGATTTTAGACGCTACGGTTCTGCACGAAAATTATATAATTTTGACATTGACCAAGTTGATGAATACTAAGGAGACTAGATTATGAGTAAAGATAATCCAACATTAATAGAATCGTCCACTTTTCCAAGGCATGTTATTGCTGAAATTCAGCGAGCAGCTAAAACAGGTATTTATGATATCCGTGGCTTTGGTGCAAAGAGAGATATCCCTACTTTTGATGACTTAGTTTTTCTTGGGGCGTCAACTTCCCGCTACCCTTTAGAGGGCTACAGGGAAAAATGTACCACTGAAGTTGTCTTGGGAAATCGATTTGCAAAAAATCCAATCCATTTGAAAACACCAGTCACTATTGCTGGTATGAGTTTTGGATCTCTTTCAGCCCAGGCAAAAGAGTCCCTGGGAAGGGGTGCTACACTTGCTGGTACAAGCACTACAACAGGTGATGGCGGTATGACGCCTGAAGAGAGAGGGCACTCTAAAACACTCGTATACCAGTACTTGCCATCAAGATATGGTATGAATCCTGATGACTTAAGGCGCGCTGATGCCATTGAAATTGTTCTTGGTCAGGGCGCTAAGCCAGGCGGAGGTGGCATGCTTTTGGGTCAAAAAATTTCACCACGAGTTGCAGAAATGAGAAATCTTCCCGAGGGAATAGATCAACGTTCAGCGTGTCGTCACCCAGATTGGACAGGACCAGATGATCTTGAAATTAAGATTCAAGAGCTTCGTGAAATCACTAATTGGGAGAAGCCTATTTATGTAAAGGTTGGCGCCACCCGTGTTTTTTATGACGTTACTCTAGCAGTTAAAGCTGGGGCAGATGTTGTCGTTGTTGATGGCATGCAAGGCGGAACAGCAGCAACTCAAGATGTCTTTATTGAGCATGTAGGAATCCCAACACTGCCAGCAGTAAGAATGGCTGTTGAAGCTTTGCAGGAGATGGATATGCATCGCAAGGTGCAGTTAATAGTTTCTGGCGGCATCAGGAGTGGTGCTGACGTTGCAAAAGCCTTAGCACTCGGCGCTGATGCAGTCTCTATAGGTACTGCTGCGCTCATCGCTTTGGGTGACCAAAGTCCAGAGTTTGATGATGAGTATAAGGCGATTGGTTCAGCTGCTGGCTTTTGGGATGATTATCAGGCGGGAAATGATCCAGCCGGAATTACGACTCAAGATCCCGAACTTGCAAAAAGATTGGACCCAATATTAGGGGGTCGAAGATTGGCAAACTATATCAATGTTTTGACACTCGAGTTACAAACTTTGGCTCGCGCCTGTGGCAAAAGCCATGTCCATAATTTGGAGCCAGAGGATATGGTAGCATTAACAATGGAAGCTGCAGCTATGGCTGGAGTCCCGTTAGCGGGCACAAGTTGGATTCCTGGAAAAAATGGGATGTAAACTACTTAAATTATTTATAAAACATGACAGATAGGAGAATTTATGGCTATTAAACTTAGTAAGGTCGCTAAAGAGAGAGGGATTGAATACTTTTTGATTAGCTTTGTGGATTTATTTGGCAGTCTTCGCTCTAAATTAGTTCCAGCACGGGCTATTGATGATATGCAAAAAGATGGCGCTGGTTTCGCAGGATTTGCTGCCTGGCTTGACATGACACCTGCCCATCCTGACATGTTTGCTATCCCTGATCCAGATAGTTTAATTCAATTACCATGGAAGCCAGAAGTGGCATGGCTTGCCTCAGATCTATGGATGGATGGAAAACCAGTAGAGGCATCTCCCCGCGTTGCTTTAAAGCGACAGTTAGCCGAGGCTGAGAAGCAAGGCTTTAGAATGAAAACGGGTGTTGAGTGTGAGTACCATTTAATTAATGATGATGGAACTGATATTGCCGATGAGAAAGATACCCAAAGTAAGCCTTGCTATGATCAGCAAGCACTAATGCGCCAATATCCAGCTATAAAGCAAATTTGTGACAGTATGATTGAGCTTGGATGGGGTCCCTATCAGAATGATCACGAAGATGCCAATGGCCAATTTGAGATGAACTGGGACTTTGATGATGCATTAACTACAGCAGATCGTCAGGTATTTTTTAAGTTTATGGTCAAATCAATTGCTGAAATTCATGGGATGCGGGCAACATTTATGCCTAAGCCCTTTACTCACCTGACTGGAAACGGCTGTCATTCCCACTTGTCTATCTGGAGCCTTGATGGAACTAAAAACCTTTTTAATGGGGACAATGATAAAAGAGGCTTGGGGTTATCTTCTTTAGCCTATCAATTTTTAGGTGGCATTATGCATAGCGCAGATCGTTTAACAGCAATATTCAATCCAACTGTCAATAGCTATAAGCGAATTAATGCTCCAAGGACTTTGTCTGGGGCAACATGGTCTCCAAGTTCAATTACGTATGGAGGCAATAACCGAACTCACATGATTAGAGTACCAGACTCTGGGAGATTTGAATTAAGATTGATGGATGGCGCTGCCAATGCTTATCTGATGCAAGCTGCTATTCTTGCTTGTGGTTTAGATGGTATTGCTGCTAACAGAGATCCGGGTGATCCGCTTGATATAAATATGTATGAACTTGGAAAAGATATTGAGGGATATAAACAGCTTCCTAAAAACTTACTCGATGCCCTAAGACTTCTTGAGGGCAGTGATGTTTTAAGAGAGAGACTTGGCGATAACTTGATTGATGCTTATATCAAGCTAAAGCATAGTCAATGGAATGATTATTCAGCCCACTTAAGCCAGTGGGAGAGAGATAATACTCTAGACTGTTAATTATACAAAAAGTGTTTAAACAAGTAAGATGCTGAAATGGACTACGAAAAATTTGAATTAGGCGATGTTACTCTTCTATCTGGAGAGGCATTAAGATCAGCATTCTTAGCTTATAAAACCTATGGTACATTGGATGCCAACAAAAGTAATGTTGTCGTTTTGCCTACTTTTTATACTGGCTCTCACCAAAGAAATGAGGGATTCTTTGGTCCAGGAAGAGCGATAGATCCAGATAAGCACTTCGTAGTTTCAATTGACATGTTTGGTAACGGATTCTCTTCCTCACCAAGCAATACTGAGTCACCTCAGGATGGCCCAAGGTTCCCTCATGTCTCTCTCTGGGATAATGTTGCATGCCAGTATCGGCTTATCACTGAGGCATTAGGAGTTAAGAGGATTGCACTCGTTACAGGATGGTCAATGGCTGGTTGCCAGGCCTATCAGTGGGCTGCGCAGTACCCTGATTTTGTTGATGCCATCTTACCATTTTGCGCTTCAGCTAAAACTTCACCACACAACTATGTGTTTCTTGAAGGAATTAGGGCTGCACTTTGTGCAGATCAAAATTGGAATAATGGTGAATACACCTCTCCTCCTATTGATGGACTCAAAGCATTTGCGAGGGTCTATGCGGGATGGGCATTCTCACAAACTTTTTATCGAGACTCACTCTATAAAACAATTGGCTACGAATCAATTGAGGATTTATTGGTGGACTGGGAGGAAGATCATGCTGAAAATTGGGATGCTAACAATCTTCTCTGTAAGCTAAGAACTTGGCAGACTAGCGATATAAGTCTTGGCCCAACTTATCAAGGCAATTTTATGATGGCACTGAAATCAATTAAGGCCAAATCTATCTTAATGGCCTGCACACAGGATTTGTACTTTCCTCCTGAGGATAACGCTATTGAGGCAAGTCATATGACTAATGTTGAATTCCGACCCTTTGATTCTCCATTTGGTCACTGCGCTGCTAATCCAGGAAATGATAAAGGCTTTACTTCGGCACTAGAGGATGGGTTAAGACAACTACTTGGAGAGAAATAATGGGTAGTGATATGACAATTACGTGGCAAGATTTTGAAAAAGTAGATATCAGAATTGGGACTATTACTAAGATTGAAGATTTTCCTGAGGCCAGAAATCCAGCTTATATTCTGCATGTTGATTTTGGGTCTGAAATAGGAATCAAAAAATCTAGCTCGCAAATTACAGATCTTTATAACATTCAACAACTTCAAGATAAGCAAGTTATGGCAGTTGTTAACTTTGCACCCAAACAGGTAGGCCCAATTATGAGTGAGTGTTTGGTTTTAGGGTTTTACCGTAAAGACAATTCAGTGGTATTAGCCACGAATGATTTACCTATTGATAATGGATCACGACTTTTATAGTTTCATCTTGGCTTTTCATAATTTATTTGGCTTCTATTCATAAAACACACTTAAATGACTTACTCTCTCGTGTTAATAAAATAGTGGAAGATTAAACTAGAAGCTCCAGGAAGCCCCTCTCGACATCATAGATAGATATATACACTCTCCCTCACACATCAAACGAAATTTGGACTTTGCAGTGTTTTAATTTCACATTGTTCAGATTTTCTATCACCTCATTTCTATTGGTTTATACTAAGCTTATTTCTATTAATTGAATATTTATATTAATTGAAATAATAAATTAATTGAAATTTTCAATTAAATAAGATATACTGAAATCAGAAAGTTCGTTTTGGGCTTTCTTAAACTATAACAAAAAGGAGTTATGTATGAAAAAGTTTATGCTTTCAGTGGTAGCAATTTCAATGCTTCCATTTTTTAGTGTTTCTCACGCACATAGAACTGATTTGACGATTGCGGATTTGGGTCAACCAGATACGAACCCATGGGTTATTAATCGTAAAAGATTTGAAATGTGCGTTGCTGATGCATTAGATATTAATCTTAAGTTGTTTGATGATCAAAATTCTGAAGAACAACATGTTAACCAAGCTGAATCTATTATGTCTAGTCAGCCAGATGGAGTAATTTTCAATCCATTAACTGCACCGGCAGGTATTCAAGTTGCCAGACTATTAGAGGAAAATGATATTCCTGGTGTTGCAGTTGGTCGTCTAGTTGTTTCAAACTATGACACTGATTATCAAGGAAAAGACTTTATTGCTCAGGTTACCCAAAATAATCAATCTTGGGGTGAGGCAATGGGAAAAGCTACTGTTGAACTAGGCCACAAAAAAGTTGCAATGATATGGACACAAAAAGGTAATATTTCTGCTGCTGAGATTTGGTATGGTGCAGAAAAGGAGCTTAAAGCTGGTGGTGTTGAAGTAGTTGCTGAAGCTTGGGATGTTCTTAGTCGTGAAAATGGCCAAAAGTATGCTGAACAGTATATTGCTAGATTTGCTCCAGGTGAAGTCGATGCATTTATTGTTATCGGTGCTGTAGCAGGTTTAGGAAGTAAGTTTGCTGTTGATCAAGCTGGACGTGACGACATTGCAATTATTACAACTGACATTGATGAGCAAGTTGCTGAATTTATAAAAGATGGTGAGCTAGCTTTCTCTATTGGTGGACACTGGATGGTAGGTGGTTTTGGACTAATCCAGCTATATGACTATATCCATGGATTTAGAGTTATGGATACTCAGCCATTATTTAGCTTGATTCCAGTAACAGCTACAAATGTTGATAAATACGCTAATATCTTAAGTGGATGTATTCTTTCAAAAGAGGATATTCGTAACTTAAGTCGTGTTCATAATCCTGATGCAGATCTTCCAGGATTTATTGATAGTTTCTCGAAAAATTGGGAAAGTTTCATGTAATTTAAATGTTCTCCTATGAGGCCCAACCTTTGTTATTAAAAAAAGGTTGGGTTTTTTTAAGAGTGAGTTATATTTTTTGGAGTTTTTAGAATGAAGTTATTTGGTTATTGTCCAACTCAAGGGGCTGCAGCTGGAGATACTATGCCCTTTTTTCATGACGGGAAATGGCATTTATTTTTCTCTCAACCGCCTATTGATGCTTGGGAATATGTTGAAAGAGCAAGAGTTTCTACGGCCTATTTAACATCTGATGATTTAGTTAACTGGGAAGTTATGCCTGACGCATTTGGACCAGGAGAGCACGGCGATTGTGATGGAGATGGTATCTGGACTGGCTCAGTTATAGAGTTTCAGGGAGTTTATCATTTCTTCTATACTGGATATAATCGTCAATCTTCATCACCCCAGACAATTTGTAAAGCAACATCGACTGATTTAAAAACTTGGAAAAAATCTAATTCTAACCCCTTAGTTTCGCCAGATTCACGTTGGTATGAGACAGTAGATTGGCGTGATCCATTTGTTTATTATGATGACAAATCTGAGAGCTTTAAAATGCTTATATCTGCAAGATTAAAAGAGGGGCCGCAATTTAGACGTGGATGTATCGCAGTAGCCTCATCAAGTGACCTTGAGAATTGGGAGGTTGGACCACCATTATCATCTGGAATGCTTACTCATTGTCCAGAATGCCCAGAGTTATTTAAACTAGGAGATTGGTGGTATTTAATTGAAAGTCGTTATTCTGAAAGAATGCAAACTATATACAGAGTAGCTCCTTCACCAGATGGTCCTTGGGAAAGTAGAAAGCTTGATAGTCTTGATGGCCGTCGTTTTTATGCTGCAAAATCAGCTTCTAATGGACAGCGAAGATTTAGTTTTGCTTGGATACCATTTCGGAAGTTTCATGATCAAAAAGAATCTTGGGTTTGGGGAGGAGAGTTAGGAAGTCCTCGTGAATTGATGTCTCTTTCTGATGGAACATTGGTTTCAAAATTACCCGACGAAATTAGAAGCAGCTATCAAATACAAATAGACCATAAGCTCAAGCCAATGTCTGGAAATTGGAATAACCAAGAAGATATATATTGTGATGCAATAGGAATGTATGGCTACTCTTTCATTGAAGGCCCAGGGAGAGAAGATGTTCTCCTGGATGTAATTATTGAGCCCTCAGAAAAAACTGAATCTGTTGGAATAATTATTGAACCTTCTGGGGAAGATCAACTTGAAAGTGGCTACTCACTTTCAATTGAACCTATGAAGGAAAGGGTAGTTTTTGATCGTTGGCCAGCATCAATGGATCCACTTTGGGACAGCTTAGTTCTTAATGAAAGACATAAAATTGAAGTCACTCGTGAAATTGATAGTCCTTTGGTTGAAAGACCTTTGGCATTTGTTCCTAAAGATAATCAATACAGAATTAAGATTATTTATAACGGATCTGCTATCGAATGTTTTGTTGCTGACCAAGTAGTTGCTTCATACCGCATCTATGAAAACTCAAAAACTCATGTATGGGGCCTTTTTGTTCAGGAAGGGTCTGCAAATTTTCGTAACTTAAACTTTTATAAATAGGAATTTATTTTGAAATTAATATCACTAAGACAACTTCTTGATCATGCTGCAGACTCTGGATATGGAGTTCCTGCTTTCAATATTTCTAATATGGAACAAGGAATTGCAATAATGAATTCAGCCAAAAAATGTGATTCACCTGTAATACTTCAGGCGAGTCTTAATGTTCGTAATAGATATGCTGGTGATCAAATGATTGTAGCTATAGTGAATGCCTTAGCAAAAATGTATCCTAATAATCCAATATGTTTACATCAGGATCATGGGCATACTGAAAGTGCTTGTGTTAGTGCAGTAAGCTCTGGGTTTACCTCTGCAATGATGGATGGGTCGCTTATGAGTGATGGTAAAACTCCCTCAAGTTACTCATATAATGTAGATATCACCTCTCGTGTTTCTCAGATTGCGCATTGGACAGGAGCATCAATTGAGGGAGAGCTTGGCGTTCTTGGTTCGCTTGAAAGTGGTGAGGCATCGGATGAAGATGGCTCAGGAGCAGTTGGAAAGTTAGATAAAGAGCAGCTTCTTACTGATCCAGATGAAGCAGCTGATTTTGTAAAAAAAACCAAGGTAGACGCATTGGCTATTGCATGCGGAACATCACATGGTGCAAATAAGTTTACTAGAGAGCCCGACGATAATATACTTTCGATTAATCAAATCAAAGCAATTCACGAGCGATTACCTGACACTCACTTAGTTATGCATGGCTCCAGTTCTGTTCCACAGAGCCTTCAGGAAATGATTAATGAGTATGGTGGTGATATGCCTCAAACTTGGGGTGTTCCAGTAAGTGAGATTGAACGAGGAATAAAATATGGAGTGCGCAAGGTAAATATAGATACTGATTGTAGAATGGCCATGTCTGGAGCAATGAGACGTTTTGCTAAGCTTAATCCTAAGGTTTTTGACCCTAGAGAATTTATTCTTGCTTCAATGAAAGAGCTTGAGAAACTAGTAAGTGATAGATTTGAACGCTTTGGTACTGCAGGAAATGCTAAAAAAATTCATCCAATTTCTTTAGCCGAAATGGCAGATAGATATGCAGATGGTGCTTTCGAACCAAGGGTTAAAGCAGCATGAATAAAGCGCTATTCATAGGACGCTCTGTGGTCGATGTGTTGTCTCATGTTCAACATTTTCCTAGCCCAGATGAGAAGGTTAAAGCTTTACATAATGATATTTTTTCAGGTGGCTCTTCGTTAAATGCAGCAGTTACATTTGCTCATCTCGAGGGCGAAGCATTCTTATACACATCTTTAAGTGAGAGTGGAGTTGAGTATGAGCTAATAACTAATGAATTAAGATCTAGAAATGTTAACTTCACGAACATTAATGTAAATCCATCTTATAAGATTCCTCATAGCACGGTTATTTCAAGTCAAGACTCCAGCTCGAGAATGATCATCAATGGCTTCCAGGAAGAATCCGATAAAACAATTATTTATGACGATCTTGTACTCGATAATTTCGATCTAATTCAATTAGATCAATACGAGTTAGGTTTTGTGATGAACCATAAGCAATTTTTTGAAAACTTCAAGGGGTCGATTGTGCTTGATGGTGGAAGTTGGAAAAATTGCTCGCCTGATTTTCTAAGGCTTGTTGATATTCCAATTGTATCAGAGGTTTTTTGTGTTGATGGAATTGACGCTTTTGCAAAAATGTGCAGAGACTTAAATATTGTTACATGGGCTGTTACAAGGGGCAAAAAGGGTGTAGTTTGGCACGATAGAAATAGTGATGGTGTTATAAAAGCTTCACAAATTAATGCAATTGATACACTTGGTGCAGGAGATATTTTTCATGGCGCATTCTGCCATTCTTATTTAAAGACTAAAGATTTTAAAAAGTCATTAGAAGTTGCAAATGACATTGCGGGACGGTCATGTTCAACTATTGGCACAAGAAGTTGGATGAATGAGTAAGCAAATTAAAAAATATGATGAACTAATAGATCATATTGAGAAAGTGATAGAGGCATCAGGTGATCCTTTCTTAATTGCTATAGCAGGCCCTCCTGCTGCGGGCAAATCTACTCTTGCAAGGCAGATAGTTAAAGAACTTAATAGTAAAGGTTATATAACTCAATTTTGCCCTATGGATGGCTTTCATTTAACTAACGCACAACTTGATAAGAATGACTTGAGAGCCTTTAAAGGAAGAATCGATACTTTTGATGCAGATGGGTTTGTAAAAGCAGTACTTGACCTAAAATCGAAGAAATCATTTTGGTGGCCAACATATTCTCGTATTAAGCATAATCCGATTACTAAAGGGTCTTTCATAAATGGCAAAGAAAATGTTTTTGTTTTAGAAGGTAACTATTTATTGGATAAATCTGAGCCATGGTCAACTTCTGCAAAAAACTATCAGCTGAGTATTTTTGTAGATCCAGCAGATAATATTATTCGCCAGAGACTTTCTATGAGGCACATTAAAAGTGGCTATAGAATTAGTCAATTAAAAGAAAAAATTGAAAATGTTGATATGTTAAACGCATCAATGATTCGCGATCATCATTCTTATGCCGATGTATATTTTAGTGACCCAGAAAATAGTCAACTAATGACTTAAAAAATTAAATTTTTATAGTAATTTGATATACTGAACTTTAAATAATGAAACATGATAATTGTCAATGAAAATAGATACTAATAATCCAATTCCACTTGAAGGGGTTCAAAGAATTAATCAAACAACCATTCTTCACTCTATCTTTAAAAAGGGATTGAGTTCTCGGAAGCAAATCAGTATAGAAACTGGATTAGATACGGCAACTGTGAGTCGTTCAGTGGTGCCTTTAATTGAAAATGGAATTATTGAAGAGGTTGGAATGTCAAAAGGAGCAAGGGGTCGAGGATCAATTAATCTTGATTTTACTACCTCTGGAAGATACTTCTTATGTTTGAGAATACAGCGTCGTGATTTCTCAGTAGCTATTAATAATTTGAAGGGAGAAGTGATCGATACTCAAACAGTTGATATATCAATTAATAAATCAATTGATATGACATTCTCTGAAATTATTTCAATAATGAATAATTATTTTAAAAAATATAAACATGTTGATGGAATTGGAGTAGCAGTTCCCGGACCTTTTCTTGAGTTTAATGAGAAAATTATTTTAATTACTGAAAATCCTACATTTCAAGGTTTTGATTTTATTAAATCGCTTCGAAGTGAATACCCTGAGACTCCAATTTATTCAATACATGATGCAAAAGCAGCTGGTATTTCTGAATGGCGCTATCACTCAATGAAACAAGAAGAAGGAGTTCTATTATATATTTCAGCTGGTCAAGGTATTGGTTCATCTATAGTTGTCAATGGTGCTCCATTTCGTGGAGCAGATGGTTTAGCTGGAGAGTTAGGTCATACATCAATCAATATAGATGGGCCCAAATGTAAATGTGGCAACAAGGGATGCTTGGAGTTATACGCTTCAAGGATAACGCTGATAGAAAATATCAATCAAAGAATAACTAAAGAGGAGGGATTTAATGATCAAAAACTATTTGATTTCAATAGCCTACTTGAGGGTTATTTAAGTGGCAATATGCTTGAAGTGGAAGAGGTTAGTAAAGTTGCGAAATATCTAGCACTTGGAATTTCCAATTGTATTAACTTTGTTAATCCAAGTATGGTTGTTATCGGAGATGAATTTTCTCATTTTGGAGAAAGTTTTCTTCAAACTATTAAGACTGAAGTCAAAATGCGTCTTCTCTCAAAAACATATGAAACTGTTGAAATTATGCTGAGTTCAAAAAAGAATGATTCAGTTTTAGAGGGGGCATTTATTAATTCAATGACAAAAACATATTTGAATCCTTAATCAGAGTGTAATTTTTTTCTAATCATATAATAAATAAGCTTGAAGCTATGACTAAAAATAAAAGTGAACCTATTGTAAAAGTTAAAAATATCTCAAAATCTTTTGGAGGTGTAAGAGCTTTAAGGGACGGTTCTTTTAATCTAAATAGTGGCGAAATTATTTCTATTGTTGGTGCAAATGGAGCAGGCAAGTCAACATTAATGAAGCTTGTTTCAGGTTCTCTTGTGCCGGACAGTGGCAGTATTGAAATCAATGGAGTTGAAGTGCCTCGATCAAGTCACAGCGTTTCACATATGCGTGAAAAAGGAGTTGAGGTTGTGTATCAAGACCTTGCCTTAGTCCCAAATATGACTGCGCCTTATAACCTTTTCTTGGGACGCATACCTCGCAAATGGAGGTTTTTTGTTGATGAAAAAAAAATGCGTGATAAAACTCGTGAAATTTTATCTCAATTGAATGTAACTACTATCCAAGATCTTTCAGTCCCAATATCTTCAATGTCTGGAGGTCAGCAACAAATAATTGCTATTGGACGAGCAATAGCCTGGGGCAAAGAAGTAGTTATTTTAGATGAGCCTACTGCTGCACTTGGTCCTAATGAAACTGAGAAAGTAGAGCGTGTTGTTAATGAAGTTAATAGTAAATTTGGAACGTCATTTATCTTAGTCAGCCATAACATTGAACAAGTTAAGCGCCTATCAAGCCGGATTATTGTGACCCATCATGGCAAAACATCAAGCGAGTTTAATACTGAAGAAATATCAGCAAAAAAGCTTGTTGAGGCCATTACTCTCGGAAAATAATATTACTAATCTACGAAACTAAAATGGAATTTTTATAATGAATATTAAAACAATACTGACTCCAAAAGTAAAAGATAAATTGCGGGACTATGTCCCTTTCATTGCTATCACTTTAGTTATTCTCCTTTTCTGGGGGATTTCTGGAGAAAGGTTCATGTCAGTTCGAAATTGGACATTTATAGCACAACAAACTCCAGTAATAATGCTTTTAGCATTTGCGCAACTTATGATTATTACCACTGGCTCTATTGATATTTCTGTTGGTTCAAGTCTAGCGCTTTCTGCTTTTTGTGGGGCTTTAGGAATGATTTGGTTAGGAGACGTTGGACTCATACTTGGTATTTTTACTGGTGGATTAATTGGATTAAGTAATGGGCTAATTATTTCTTTACTTAAGATTCCATCATTTGTTACTACCTTGGCAATGCTAATAATCGTTCGTGCGACTGTAATAATTGTTTCTTCTGGAGCTGCAATCTATATTACCAAAGGTAACATATCTGGTTCTGGTTCAAATATCACTTCAGTAACAGCGCCGTGGCTTCTTTCAATGGGCAAGTTTCCTGCAATTTTTATTATTGCCATTGTTGTCTCTATATTGTTTTGGGTACTATACGAGAGAACTGCATTTGGACAGCAATTAAAAGCCTTAGGAGGTAAAGAAGAGGTTTTACGCCTTGTAGGAATCAATGTCACTTGGTTTAAGATTAAGGTTTTTGCATGTGCAGGTCTAATGGTTGGGCTTGCAGCTTGTGTCAATCTTGCACGAGCTGGAGCTGCGACACCACAAGCAGGAATGATGATGGAATTAGATGCAATCGCTGCTGTAGCCCTCGGAGGAACCCCTTTGACTGGTGGTTATGGCAGTGTTGTTAAAACAATAATAGGCGCAATGACATTGACTATTCTTCGGAATGGTCTCACTATTGCAGGAGTTCCTCCTTCTTGGAGCCAAATAGCTCTGGGGGCCTTATTAATTGTAGCAATAGCAATATCATTAAATCGAAGTAAGATTGATGTGGTGAAGTAGACATTCAAAACAGTTCATTCATTATCTAGATATGCAAGATAGCATATTGTAAAATTGTGATTTGATATTTCAAAGATAACTTTAATACTTTAAATGATTATTTGTGCGGGCGAATCTTTAATAGATATGGTCTCTTTTCGTGGGGAGGCTGAATATACACCTCATGTTGGAGGAAGTAATTTCAACTCATCGATTGCGCTTGGACGTTTGGGGGCTGATAGCTATTATTTTGGCGCCATATCCAATGATAGTTATGGAGAGCTCATTGAGAATACTTTGCGACATTCTAAGGTTAAAGAGGACTTTGTCATTAAGACAAACCGTCCAACAACACTTGCCTATGCTGATGTCATCGAAGGCATTGCAGAGTACACCTTTGTTGACGAACATTCAGCTGGAAGATTATTAGATCAATCGAGCCTCAAACCTTTTCTAGTTGGATTGAAAAAGGCAAAGGCATTATTGGTTGGAGGGATAAGTCTTCAAGCAGAGCCTTGTGGGTCAAGTTGGCAGTGGCTTATAGGCGAGGTTTCGGGTCATCTGCCAATTTATTTTGATGCTAATATTCGTCCTGATTTTATTGAAGATAAACAAAGTTTTTTTGATCGCTTTATTGAGCTAACTTCTAAAGTTGATATTATTAAAATATCAGATGAAGACTATCGCTATCTTTATGGAGCTCAAGACTTCAGTGAGACCAGTAAAGGTTGGCTTAATAATGGGGTTAAGTTGGTTATCCTGACATTGGGATCAGATGGGGCAAAAGTTTTATATAGTGACCATGAAGTTTCTGTACAGAGTAATAAGGTTGATGTTTTAGATACTATTGCAGCCGGGGATACTTTTAATGCAGGATTTTTATTGAGTCTTGATAAGCAGGGTTTGCTCGATAGGGAAAGCCTTAATTCTATAGGTAAGACCCAGCTTAAAACTGCACTTACTTTTGCTAATAAAGTAGCTAGCATTACAGTTACAAAAAAAGGCGCAAATCCGCCATGGCTCGAAGAGCTCTAAATACAAAAAACTATTTTGTTTGAGGGCACTTTAAAAGAAAACTTTTAAACCCTATATAGTCATTCACAGAAGAAGATAGTAAGTAAAATCTACCCTTTCTTCGTATCATACAAATTAGCAAGATAATGGATTCAATTATTTCAATTAAAGACTTATCCAAAACCTATAATTCGGGTTTTGAAGCTCTTAAAGCTGTCAATTTAGAAATTAAAAGAGGTGAGATACTTGCTCTTTTAGGTCCGAATGGAGCAGGTAAAACAACTTTAATTTCAACTATTTGTGGCATTATTTCTCCTTCATCAGGATCAGTCACTGTTGATGGTTTTGATATTATTAGTGATTTTCGGAAAACGAGAGCAATGATAGGCCTTGTTCCACAAGAATTGACTTTGGGTTCATTTGATACGGTTTGGAGTACAGTCAGATTTAGTAGAGGTTTGTTTGGCTCTAAAAGAGATGACGCTTACCTTGAGCAGCTTCTTAAGGATTTGTCACTTTTTGATAAGAAAGACTCTGAAATTAGGGCTTTATCAGGAGGCATGAAAAGAAGGGTGCTCATCGCTAAAGCGCTCTCTCATCAACCTAAGGTGTTATTCTTAGATGAGCCTACTGCTGGCGTTGATGTTGAGCTCAGAAAGGAAATGTGGAAGATTGTTCATAAACTCAGTAAACAAGGCGTCACTATTATCTTAACAACACACTATATTGAGGAAGCTGAAGAAATTGCCGAGAGGGTTGGTGTAATTAGTAATGGTGAACTTTTACTGGTTGAGAAAAAAGATGAGCTAATGGAGAGTCTTGGTAAAAAACAACTCATTATTGATTTAAAAGAGCCCGTTAAAAAGATTCCAAGTTCGCTCAAGAATTACAATATTGAATTGAGTGAGGATGGTATGCAGATTTCATATACCTACGTTGTCAAAGACGAGGAGGTTGATGTATCTGAGGTCCTTCATGAGATTACAAATTCGGGATTGCTTCTTAAAGATCTTAAGGTTGAGCAGAGCTCGTTAGAGGATATTTTTGTTGACTTAGTTAAGGAGGAGTCATGAACTTTACTGCCATTAAGGTCATTTATTTCAATGAAATGATGCGCTTTTGGAACACTCTTTTTCAGAGTGTTGCCTCGCCAGTGATTTCTACTGCTCTATATTTTGTAGTCTTTGGTTCAGCAATTGGATCAAGGATGGAAAATATTGAAGGCGTTTCGTATGGCTTATTTATTGTTCCTGGGTTGACTATGTTATCGGTACTTACCCAGAGTATCTCCAATGCATCATTTGGAATATTCTTTCCTAAATTTACGGGAACTATATATGAATTACTTTCAGCTCCAGTATCCTTTTATGAGACCCTCATTGGTTATGTTGGCGCTGCAGCAACAAAGTCACTGATTTTGGCCACAATCATTCTAGTAACCGCTAACCTTTTTGTTGACTTGAATATCGCGCACCCTTTTTGGATGCTCAGCTTCTTAGTGCTAACGTGCGTAGCCTTTAGCCTTTTTGGATTTATTATTGGGCTTTGGGCCGATAACTTTGAGAAGCTTCAAATTATTCCTTTGCTCATTATTACGCCTTTGGTTTTTCTTGGAGGCAGCTTTTATTCGATTAGTATGCTTCCTGAGCTATGGCAAAAGGTAACTCTATTCAATCCAGTTCTTTACCTTGTGAGTGGTTTTAGGTGGAGCTTTTTTGAAGTC